>Ga0137307_100084_pt1 | contig 140972 bp, 124 predicted proteins | sample NAcewD2O_March_2_FD_97180 | JGI IMG/M metagenome (GOLD analysis project Ga0137307, IMG submission 97180) | Mouse cecal microbial communities from Vienna, Austria - N-Acetylglucosamine amended D2O_March | ecosystem: Host-associated > Mammals > Digestive system > Large intestine > Cecum | place... | reverse complement strand
GACAAAAAAATAAGCCCAAAGCAGGCTTAAATACAAGATTTGTGTGTTATGAGGTTTAAAAGGAAGTGTCAAACTCCCGGCTTAACCTTCCAAAATATAGTGGGAAGTATTAGAATTTTACGAATATACAGCCAGATGTAGCGGTTGCCGGGAATTAAATGAATGTGATAAAATAAATAGCAACGATGTTGTGGGAATGCGGCTTGCCGGCTTCGTATAATAACTTAGCACAGTGGTGATACTGGACAGGAAAGCGGGCGTAAAGGGTGGTTATAAGAATGAATGAAGAAAAAGAAGCCTTAGATTACTGCTTACGATTTTCTGGAAGAGCATATGATCAGGAGTTGGAGCGTCAGAAAAGTGTGATGGGCAAGGCAGAATATTTGTTGAAATATTTGACGTTGCTTTCAGCGGCGATTAACATTGTGGTTTCCGTGGTTTCTAAAACGGGTGCTATTGATACAACTGGAGCTGTATTCTGGGGATTGTACATTTTAATGTTAGCAGCCGGAGGAGTTGGCATTATAAGCACTTTGTTAGTTCAAAGACCGCGCAGGATCAAACAGTTTTCCCTTGGCTCTGAGGAGCTGGCGAGGATCAAGGATAATCCGGATAAGTATGGTACGCAATGTGGGCGGATATATCAGGAGATTCTTTGGAGCGATATAGTTACGAAGAGAATGAGGGAGAATAACAGCCGGGCTTTAAAATGGATTGTGACTGCATATATTTGTGTGGTTGTAATGGTTCTTGCTTTTGGGGGATTTGTAACTTACGTGTTACTTGCGGCTTAAGAAGCGGGTATGGTACGGTTGAAGGTGGATGAGGGGAATATTGTGAAGGATACAAGAGAGAACGAACAGAACCAACGGGGCAGAGAAAGTATAGATGAGGGAGGGGTGTTTCCATTTATTGAGAAGCTTTCTATTGAAAGGGATTGGAAGCAGCTTGACGAGGACTCGGAGGAGGCATATCAGGGGTTCTGAAAAATATTTATAAGGAGGTTGTTATGGCTACGACACAAGCGGATCAGATTTATTTTCAGATAAAGAAGGCCATGGAAGAGTACGATAGGGATTTCGAGGCAGCGCTTCGACGTTCGGATGAAATTGCAAGGGATGAAATGCTGCATGCACAGCGAAATACGCAGAATTGGGAAATACTTGAAAGGTTTGGAACAATTCTATGATAATAGATAAAACGCGTCAAAATGGGCTCCAGGAATTTAATTCGGAAAATCTGGCTGTCGCAATTCAAAATGCATTTCCAGTCCTTTCTCACAATAAACGCCGTTTAAAAGAAGAAATAGAGAAATATGTTTTTCCAAGATTAAGCTTTATGGCGAAGGATGATAAAGGCACCCGCTTTTTTCTGTTTGAAAATCGTTATGTAGAGACCGAGTGGAAGGACATGATTGGTATACACTATATTAACACGTCCTATGAAATGGAAAGTACCGTAATGAGGGTTCATCTGTTCATGAGGGAGAGCTGCGGGAGAACGATTATGTTGGGTGCTTTACTTTACGTATGATTAATGAGATACAGATTATGCTTTCCTATATTTACCCGAATTGGAAGTATATTACTTACGATGATAATGCGATAAATGTCATGACATATAGAAAGAAAGTGCACATTAACGGATATGAGATTGTATTTCATACATATCCGCTTTTTGTGCAGGATAATGCGGCAATAGCATGTGCGGAGGCATGTCTTGTTTCCATGTCGAAATATATGCACTCACGATATGATTATTCACAAATTTACGTAAGGAATATCAATGCCTCTCATCACACGCATAAAAATAAGGTATATCCTTCGCAGGGACTTCGACCAACGCAGATGCTTGAAGTTTTGTATAGCCACAATATACAGTGTGAATACGAGGTGTATTATGAGCAGCAGGAATTTAAAGAGTATATCGACTACTGTATAGAAAGCGCATTGCCAGTGCTGGTCGGACTTCATGTTGAATCGGGTGATGACGGAATGCAGGAGGGAAAAGGTGAAGCGGAAGAAATTAAATACAAGGGTCATATGATACAGATTATCGGGCATACGGATTCAGAGGCGGAAAAAGAATATATTGTATACGATGACTCCGGATGTTATTTGAAAAGTCTGGAAAAATCCGGTTTTGTGGGATGTGTCAGCTGGGAAAAATTAAGAGAAAGTCTGAAGGTAGGCAAAGATTTTATCATTTATCCGATTCATGAAAAGGTTTATTTTTTATATGATAATTTTAAGAAGCATATAAATGATGTGTTTACAAATATAAACAATGGGATAAAGGAAGAAAGTGCAGGAAGGGCTGAGCGGACGTTGCTTATTGATAACCGCGATGTCAAGAAATTTTTAAAGGAAAATATACTGGATAATCTATCTGCCGATAAAAATATTTATGAGGCAGCGAACAAACTGATTTTTATGAATATGCCGCATTATTTATGGTGCCACGAGCGTGAGACCAGCGAGGGGTATATGTTGTTTTTTGCGGATCCGACTTACAATAGGAGGACCACAAAGAATATTTTTATGAACAAGGAGCCGCTAATGTCTAAGAGTCAGATCGGATTGCTCAAATACGACTGAGACCTGTCCGTATTAAAATATTATTATCTGGTGGATCAAAGGTGGCAGAGGCTGGCGGTTAGTGTTGGGCTGCTTTTTTGAAATGGCTTTATAAAAATAGAATTGATGTTTGACAAATAGAAAAGACTGTGCTATTCTATCTGAAAATTCAACGAAGAGTTAGTATTTGACGGAGGAAGAGATATGTGTAACAGAAATCGAGTCCCGTTTACGGTCATTATGGGCATTACGCAGATTTTTCAGATTACGGTCACAGCCTGAGGGCGGCGAAAAGCCGCGGATGCATGACCGTAAGACGGAAGGTCTTATTGGTCATGCGGGGATTCGGGATGAAAGATAGGAGAACCGCATGGGAAGTACATGAAAATGTACCCAACACGCGGTTCTCCTTTTTTGCGCGAATAAGCAGAGTCAGAAAGCGGCACAGACAGGATGCGTGCTTGCACGCGAGACTGGCTGAGTCGATTTATGACGAGGCGCAAGACGTCCGGGGGACGTCTGTTCTGCGCGGACCGAAGTGGAACGGAGACCGCGAACGAGAAAGACGAAGTCTTTCGAGTCTGCTTATTCGCGAATAAACAGAGCCGGAAGACAGCAGAGACAGGGTGCATGTATACAGGCAGAGAGGAGGAGTCAGAAATGCAGGCAATCAGAGTGGAAAATTTATCGAAGACATTTCGGGTAAAACGGAAGGAAAAAGGGATGCGCGGCAGCGTCAAGGCGATTTTTCATCCACAGACGGAGGAAATCCATGCGGTGAACGGCGTTTCCTTCTCGGTGGAGGAGGGGGAGATGCTCGCTTTCATCGGACCGAACGGCGCGGGGAAGAGCACGACCATCAAGATGCTCACGGGGATTCTCTATCCCGACGGCGGGCGGGTGGAGGTGCTTGGCGTTGATCCGACGAAGAAGAGAAGGCAGCTTGCCTATCAGATTGGCACGGTGTTCGGGCAGAAGGAGCAGCTCTGGACGCATCTGACGCCTTATGATAACTTCCGTTTCTTCGGGGCGATCTATGACCTGACAGAGCGGGAGACAGAGGCAAGAATCGGGGAACTTTCGGAACGGTTTGCCTTGAAAGAATTTATTGACACACCTGTCAGAAATCTGTCGCTGGGGCAGCGCATCCGCTGTGAGATGGTTGCGGCGCTGATCCATAAGCCGAAGGTGCTGTTTCTGGATGAGCCGACGATCGGTCTGGACCCGGTGGTGAAGGAAAATGTACGGGAGCTGATCCGGCAGATGAACCGGGAGGAGCGCACCACGATTTTCCTGACCAGCCATGATGTGGGGGATATCGAGAAGCTGTGCAGACGCATCATCATAGTGAACGACGGGCAGATCGTGCTGGACGATTCTGTGGAGCATCTGAAAAGCCATTATCCGAATGAACATGCTGCGGACATTGGCACACATGAGCGGGAGCAGGAGGCGGCAGGGAGCGGGGATAGTTCGGACGTGTCGCTGGAGGATATTATCGTAGAGATATACAGGTCGCAGGGGGAAAACTGAGGACATGACAGACGGGATGCCTTTGAAGAAAAGTGAGATGTTCCGGAATGGCAATGATGGAGATTCGTCAATGGAAAGGGGTTGACTGACAAATGAACAGATTGGCGAAGCAGGATGGGATTGTGAGATGTATGCCGTGGCGCAAATACACGGTCATATATCGGTCTGTGCTTTTGGAGAATTTGCAGTATGCGGCAAATATCGCCGTGGGATTTTTCAGTTACGCGGTTTTTATCTATACGTTTATCATGCTCTGGGGCTATATGTACCAGACGCCGGGGGAGCTGATTGCGGGTTACACGAAGGAGCAGATGATCTGGTATGTGATGATGACGGAAATGATCTGGTTCGGATCAAGCGCGGCTTCTGTGGCAAGGGAGGTATCCACAGACATCCGGGGCGGCAATATCGCTTATCTGATGAACAAGCCTTACCATTACACGCTGTATGTTCTGGCGAAATATACGGGAGGGTGGAGCATCAGGCTGCCCATGTATGCAATGCTGGCGGTGGTGATCGGGACGGCGCTGGTGGGTCCCCTGCCCCGCTTTCCGCTGGCGGCGGTTCCGGCGATGGCGCTCTGTGTGGTTCTGGGGCTCACCATCAACGCGGTGCTTAAGATGTGCATCAGTCTGTTTTCTTTCTGGATTGAGGATGCGACGCCTTTCCAGTGGCTGTATGACAAACTGCTTCTCATAGTCGGCACGATGTTTCCTGTTGAGATTTTCCCAGAAACATTACAGCCGTTATTCAAACTGACACCGATCTATACCGTGTGTTATGGACCGGCGAAACTGATCGTGGATTTCAGCCCGGAGAAGTGTGTGGAGATTCTGGCGGTGCAGGCGGTTTATCTTTTGGCAGGCTGCGGACTGATGTTTCTGATTTATGGGAGAGGAGTGAAGAAACTGTATGTTAACGGCGGTTAAAAATCAAATGCGGGTATGCTTTCTTTCTATTAAATATAATATGATGCGGGAGATGGTGAACAAGGTGACTTTTCTCACCAACGTGGGATTTATGGTGTTAAATAACGCTTCTTTTCTGGTTCAGTGGCTGATTTTATTCCGGCTGCGGGGGGATGTGGGCGGATATACGTTTCGCGAGATCATGCTTTTGTGGGGGCTGGTGGCGGCGGCTTTCGGGCTTTCGCACATCCTGTTTGCAAGGGTGTTTTCCCTGTCGGATCTGATCATAGGCGGAAAGCTGGATGCCTATCTGGTGCAGCCGAAAAACGTACTTGCCAGTGTTCTGACTTCCGCCACGGATGTCTCGGCAATCGGGGATCTTCTGTATGGAATGGTTCTTGGTCTGATCTGCAGCCGGGGAGCGGGGGGCTTTTTGCTCTACCTGCTATTTACGGTGACAGGAGCGGTGGTCTTTACCACGTTTGCCCTGCTTCTGGGGAGTCTGTCCTTCTGGTTTGTGCGGATGGATCTGCTGCAAAGCCAGTTGGTTATGGGGATCGTAAGTTTCGGCACGTATCCCGATGGTATTTTTAAGGGTGTTTCCCGGTTTTTGCTGTATGTGATCATTCCGGTGGGGATGGCGGTCTGGCATCCCGTACACGTGATGACGGATTTTGACGCCGGGATGCTTTTGACGGTGCTGGGGTACGTCTGCGCGCTGACCGCGGCGTCCGTGATCGTGTTTTACAGGGGACTGAGGCGGTACGCCTCGGGGAATCTGATGGAGGCGAGGCTATGAGACGGATATTGTGAGTGGCGGCAATATAAAAATTTTCTTTCCTTTTTTCGGATTCCATGGTAAAATGCTGTTGCTGACTAAAGCGGAATGGCAAAAGAGGGTGATCGTGTGCCCGAATCAAATCGCAGAAACAATTACCACAAATGCGTGGCGGTCAGCGACGCGTCTGTGGTATTTTTATAGATTATTATAGCAACACATTCATGTACCAAATCAGAGTTAAAATAGGAGAAGGAGAGAAAGTTATGAAACAAATGAAAAAGAGGTGGAGGATGCTTGTGCCGACCGTGCTAATGCTGGCGCTTGCCTGTTCCACGACGGTGCTTGCGGCAGAGGAGGAGATGGAGTACGTGCCGGATCTGCACGCGACGTTCTGGGCGCTTGTTCCTGCCATCGTGGCGATCGGGCTTGCGCTGATCACGAAGGAGGTCTACAGCTCCCTGTTTGTGGGGATTCTGATGGGAGCGCTCCTGTACTCGGGCTTTCAGTTTGAGCGGACGATCACGCACATTTTTTCGGACGGGATCATCGGCGTTTTATCTGACAGCTATAATGTAGGTATTCTCGTATTTCTGGTGATTCTGGGCGCGATGGTCGGCTTGATGAACAAGGCGGGCGGCTCGGCGGCTTTCGGGCAGTTTGCGGCGAGCAAGATCAAGAACCGGGTGGGCGCGCAGCTTGCGACCGTGCTTCTGGGCGTGCTTATCTTTATCGACGATTATTTCAACTGTCTGACTGTGGGAAGCGTGATGCGCCCTGTGACGGACAAGTTTAAGGTGTCCAGATCGAAACTGGCGTACCTGATCGACGCGACCGCCGCGCCGGTGTGTATCATCGCGCCGATTTCTTCCTGGGCGGCGGCTGTGACGGGCTTTGTGGAGGGTGAGGACGGCTTTTCCATCTTTATCCGTGCGATTCCCTACAATTTTTACGCGATTCTGACAATCGTTATGATGGTCGGCATGGTGCTGATGAAGACGGAGTTCGGCAAGATGAAGGAGCATGAGAAGAACGCGGCGAGAAAGGGTGACCTTTTCACCACGGAGGGACGGCCTTACGAGAATGTGAAAGAAGAGAAAGTAAGCGCCAAGGGCGGCGTTGTGGATCTGCTGATTCCCATTGCGGCGCTGATTGTCTGCTGTGTGATCGGCATGATTTACACGGGCGGTTTCTTTGAGGGCGCGGGTTTTGTGGAGGCGTTTTCCAACTCGGACGCTTCTCTGGGGCTGACGCTTGGCAGCTTTTTCGGTCTGGTCATCACGATCGTTCTCTATCAGATCCGCCGGGTGCTTTCCTTTAAGGAGTGCATGGACTGTATTCCGGAAGGATTCCGTGCCATGGTGCCTGCGATTCTGATTCTGACTTTCGCGTGGACATTAAAGGCGATGACGGACAGTCTGGGCGCAGATCTGTATGTAGCAGGGCTGGTGGAGTCCAGCGCGGGCGCGTTTATGAATTTCCTTCCTGCGATTATCTTTGTGGTAGGGTGCTTCCTCGCCTTTGCGACGGGTACCTCATGGGGAACTTTCGGTATTCTGATTCCTATCGTGGTGGCGGTGTTCCAGAACGGCGATCCGCAGATGATGATCATGTCCATTTCCGCCTGCATGGCGGGTGCGGTCTGCGGCGACCACTGTTCGCCGATCTCCGACACGACCATCATGGCGTCCGCGGGCGCACAGTGCGAGCACGTGAACCATGTCACGACGCAGCTTCCCTATGCGGTATTGGCGGCAGTTGTGTCTTTTGCCACCTACATTGTGGCAGGTTTCGTAAAGAGCGCGTGGATCGCACTTCCCGTGGGAATTGTGCTGATGGCGGCGGTGCTGTTTGCGCTCCGCAGCATCAATGGAACAATCGAAGATTAATAGACGGCTTCCACGTTCTCCACGCCGTCCTCTGTGATGTCAAATTTCCAGAGGGCGTGTCCGGGAATGCGGTGTTCAGTCAAATAATAGGTGTTATCTATTTGGCTTATGTAGTAGGGCGTGCCGCCGCCGATGAAATGATCGTAGATATCCTCGTAATTGCCGTCCGCAAGGTCTTTCAGATCTTTGGCGCGGAGGATGGTGGCATAATCCTGACTGCCGTTTATGTCAGTGGACACGGTGATGTAGCAGTTTCCTTTGGCAAAGGTGAGCTGTACCATGCCGGCGATCGCGTCGGGTACGGGATAGGTTTTACGCACTTCAAAGGTGGACAGGTCCGCCTGTATGATGGCGGGTGTGCCGGGGATGCCGGAGACGAAGTAGATATCGTCGCCGTCGATGGTGAAGGAGCGCACGTAGGTCTCCTTCAAAGCGTCCACGGAACGGATTTGTGTGAGATACATCTGCGGGTCGCCGGGATCATGGCGGCACAGGTACATTTCGCCGTTCATGGAGCTCCACACATAGAAAGTGTCCGTGGGGGCGTCATAGACAATATAGTGAGGGCGGTTTCCGGCTTCATCCAGTGTCTGGGTGTGGTAGAAAACGCCCTCCTTTTTTTCAAATACAAGAACCCGGTTCCCCTCCGTGTCGTCCACAAGATAGACGGTTCCGTCGCTGGCAAGGGTGTGACCCTTGTCGATCTCATCCGTTAAAATCTGCCAGTCTGTGAGAGGATCCGAAAGGTTATCGTGGAAGATCACCTGATTGTGATAGCAGTCCACAAGGAAATAGGTGTCCTCCACTTTTGTGACATAGGTGGGGACGCTCAGGTCGGTAAAGGAATTGCGTGGCGTGTCCTCTGGGGCAGCCGGGGTGAAATCTCCGTCCGAAAGGCTTTGTACCGTCGTAAACGCGCGCAGATGGCTCTCGCTTGGGAGCGGGACAGGCATCTGCGATCCGGCGCCCTGTGTCATGGCGGGAAGGTTTGTACGATCAGAGTCCGATATGCCGCATGAGGCGAGCGATCCGGCTGTAAGCAGCAGGAGAAAAAGGCAGGGGAGATAGAATGACAGGCGTTTTTTAATTAGACGTATGCTGAAATTACGGTTCATTGGCGGGATTCTCTTTCTTTCTTCTGTATTTCTTGGTAAGATAGACCATATACTAGGTTCAGTTTACCACAAATTCTGCGCCATGTCGTGTGGGTTTTCGTGGAAACGGGATTGGCAGGAGTATGGATATGACATATTTGTCACTTTTAAAATCAGACAGCGCACAAAAACAGCATATGGATGCCGGGACGTCGGGAGAACGGCAGAATCCGCCCTACAATGTGGCTTTCGGCATTCTCTCTGCCCTCGCCATACTTATGATAGTGGCGGGGCACTTGGGCTATGACATTTTCACGGTGGGCGGCCTGTTTCCCTACTATTCTTTTCACGTGCCGCTCTTTATGTTTATTTCCGGCTATTTTTACCGGGATGCGGAGGAAGGCAATCCGCTCGCTTATCTGAAAAAGAAGGCGAAGCGGCTTCTTTTGCCCTATTTTTTCTGGAATGTGGTGTACGGGCTTCTGGCTGCGGCGCTGCGGGCATTTGGCGGCTTTTCTATGGGGGAGGCAGTCTCCCTGAAAACGTTGTTTTTCACGCCCTTTTTGAACGGCTATCAGTTTATCCTGAATTACGCGGCATGGTTTGTGCCAGTGCTCTTTATCGTCGAGGTGATGAATCTGTGTATGCGGCTTCTGCTGGGGCGGCTGCACATAAACAGCGAGTGGCTGATTCTGGCGGGGACTCTGGCGGTGGGGATGCTGGTGGTGTGGTTTGCCATAGAGGGCCGTGTGTGGGGATGGTACAAGACGCCGGGACGGATTCTGTTCCTCTATCCCTGCTTTCAGATGGGGCAGTTTTATAAGAAGAAATTGGAACGGCGGGATACGCTTGGCAATGTGCCTTACTTTGCCGTTGTGCTGGCGGTGCAGGTGCTGCTGCATCTGTGCTGCAACGGGCTTGCTTACAGCAGCGTGTGGTGTACGGGCTTTGCCAACGGGCCGGTGATTCCATATGTGACAGTGGTGTCGGGAATTGCCTTCTGGCTGCGGGTGTCGAAAATTCTGGCGCCGTTTTGCGGGGAAAGACGAAGTGATGAAGCGATGGTGCAGGCTGATGCAGTAAGGTGGAATTGTCTGGCGTCGGTACAAGCTGTGGAGAAAGGTCTGAACGGACCGGCAGCGGCGCAGAATCCGGTGGGCGGGGGTCTGCTCTATCTCGGTAAAAATACTTACGCGGTGATGATGCACCATGTCATGGCTTTTATGCTCGTCAAGATGGTTCTCGCGGGGATTGCAGCCCATACGGGGTATCTGGCGGACTTTGATTTCGTGCGCTTTTACGCGGATATCGACTACTACTATCTGGTAAAAGGTTCGGAAGCCTTTCAGATGGTGTATCTGGCGGCGGGTGTGGGGCTGCCGCTGTTGGTGCAGAGAGGGCTGGATGTCCTGCTTCCTGCGGCAGGACGCGTTTTTCCATTCCGCGGTGCGGGGGCGTGATTTGAATTGCAATCGGCGGGGGAGTGTGTTACTCTATCTAAAGAGTGTGTGAATGGCAATTTATGGAGAGTTGTGCCGGAATGGAGGCACAATGGGAGATAAGGTAAAGATTTACAACTGGGATGGCAGAAAGTACCGCCTGCTGGGCAGGGTGAGGCTGCGCAGGACGAAAGACACATATGTCATAAATTTGCCCGAGCGGTTCGGGGACAGGTCTTTTACGACAAGGTACCTGCTCTGTGCCCCGGAGCGGTTTGTAAGGAAATGCCGCTACGGTAACCTGCTGTTTCGCGCGGGAAAGAGCGAAACGTGGCTGCCTGTGGAGGAGAGGATGCACGCGGAAGCGCTGTTTTCCTACCGTTGACGGGGGAGTGCCGGAAACAGGAGCATGGCTGCAGCGTTTGGCAGGAGAAGGGCGGGGGCGTGCGCTTGCCGGCAGTATGCAGGCTGACAGAAGCCTGCCTTCCGCATGAGGCTTGTTTCAAAGGTAAGGAAGGGACACATGGTCACAATCAGCATATGTATGATCGTGAAAAATGAAGAGCGGATTTTAGGCAGATGTCTGAACAGTCTGGAAGGGCTTGCGGATGAGATCATCATTGTGGACACAGGTTCCACGGATGGGACGAAGCGGATTGCGGCAGCGTATACCGACCGGATTTATGATTTTGCGTGGACGGGAGACTTTTCGGAGGCGAGGAACTTCGCTTTCTCCAAGGCGGGGATGGAATATATTTACTCGGCGGACGCGGACGAGGTGCTGGATGAAGAAAACAGAGCCGCGTTTTTGCGGATGAAGGAGGTTCTGCTCCCGGAGATCGAGATTGTGCAGATGTATTATGTAAATCAGCTCGCGAATGGTACCATCTACAATTACGACAAGGAACTCCGCCCCAAGCTTTTCAGGAGAAACAGATCCTTCCGCTGGCAGGGCGCGATCCATGAACAGGTGGGGATTACGCCTGTTATTTATGATAGCGAGATCTGCATCCGGCATCTGCCGGAGGAGAACCACAAGGACCGGGATCTGGCGGCTTTCGCGCGGCTGACCGCGGCGGGGGAATACCTTGACAAAAGACTGCACAATATTTACGCGAAGGAGCTTTTTATCTCCGGGGAGGCGAAAGATTTCCTCGCGGCGCGGTCGTTTTTCCGGCAATCCTGCAAGGATGAGAGGCGGGGAGAAGAGGAACTGATGGAGGCGGCGTGCGTGGCGGCAAGGGCGGCGAGACTTGCCGGGGATGTGGCGGATTTCTTCAAATATGCCATGAAAGCGGTGGCATCCGAAGGGTGCGCGGAAATCTGCTGCGAACTGGGCGCTTTTTATATGGAGAGAGAAGATTACGACGAGGCAGTCGTCTGGCTGTACAACGCGGCTTACGAGACGGAGAGCATTTTGGATATCCACAGCGGCGGTGACCTTCCCCTGCGGGGACTGGCTAAATGCTATCAGGAGCTTGGCAATGAGGAACAGGCGGCGGAATACAGCAGACTCGCGGCTGAGTGGACAACAACGTGAGAAGGGAATAGATGGGATGAATTGGGAAGAAAATGTGCGCAGGGTGGTGCCCTACACGCCCGGCGAGCAACCAAAAAAAACAGATGTTATTAAACTGAATACCAACGAGAGCCCGTATCCGCCCGCGCCGGGTGTGGCAGAGGCGCTGTCAGCGCTGGATACGGAAAAATTCAGACTGTATCCCGCGTTCCCGGAACAGACAGAGCTGGCGGCGGCGCTGGCTGCCCGTTACCATATCGGGACGGATCAGATTTTTATCGGCGTCGGTTCGGATGATGTGCTGTCCATGGCGTTTCTGACGTTCTTTCATTCGGGCAGACCTGTTTTCTTCCCGGATATCACGTATTCTTTTTATGATGTGTGGGCGGATGTGTACGGAATACCGTATGAGAGAAAGGCGCTGGATGCGGATTTTCAGATTTGTCCGGCGGATTACTGTCAGCCGAACGGCGGCGTGATCTTTCCGAATCCCAATGCCCCGACAGGCGTGCTGATGCCTCTTGACAAGGTGGAGGCGATCGTCGCGGCAAACCGGGATGTGGTGGTAATCGTGGATGAGGCTTACATTGACTTCGGCGGCACGAGTGCGCTGCCGCTCATTGAAAAATACGACAACCTGCTGGTGGTGCAGACTTTTTCCAAGTCCAGATCCATGGCGGGTATGCGGATCGGGTATGCCATGGGGCAGCCGCAGCTGATCCGTTATCTGAATGATGTGAAGTATTCCGTCAATTCTTACACTATGAACACGGCGGCGCTGGAGCTGGGCGCAGTGGCGGTGCGGGATGAGGACTATTTTAAGGCGTGCTGTAAAAAAATCATGGAGACGAGAGCGGTGGCGGAGGAACGGCTTTCTGCACTTGGATTTGTTTTCCAGAAGTCCTTTGCCAATTTTATCTTTGCCTCTCACAAGACGATGCCTGCGAGGAATATCTTTGAGCGGCTGAGAGAAAATGACATATATGTCAGATGGTGGGACAAAGAGAGAATAGACAATTATCTGCGTATCACCATCGGTACAGACGGGCAGATGGAATCTTTGTACCGCGCACTGGGAAAGATTCTCGGCTAAAAGCATATACTTTATGTAAGAAAAAGGAAGTGGAGAGGAAAAAACTATGGAGAGTTTAGCGGTGGCATTTGCCAATACACTGGGAAGATATGTGAGTAAGGAGATCGTGGTGTTTATCATTTCCATGATACCGATTCTGGAGCTGCGAGGCGGTCTGATTGTCTCCAAGCTGCTGCAGGTGCCGATCACCACGGCGATTCCGATCTGCATCATCGGCAATATCATTCCGATTCCCTTTATTCTGTTGTTTATCAAACAGGTGTTTAAACTGCTGAAAAAGATAAAGATTTTCCGCGGTATCATCGAGAAGCTGGAAAACCGCGCCATGAGTAAGAGCGACAATATCAAGCGTTATGAATTTTGGGGACTGGTGCTCTTTGTGGGGATTCCCCTTCCGGGCACAGGAGCGTGGACGGGTTCCCTGATCGCCGCGCTTCTGGATGTGGACTTTAAGAAGGCGGTTCTGGCGGAACTTCTGGGCATCGCCATCGCTACGGTGATTATGTCGTTCCTCTCTTACGGGCTTCTGGGCGCGCTTGTAAGTTAAGAGCGGGCGGCGGTTCGCGGAACTGTAAGCAGCGGTTGAATGCGATCAGCAGACTGAGGCAGGACGGCAGGAAGCATGGAAAGCGGACAAAGCGGGAAGGGAAAGTAAGAAAGCGTGGAAAGATAAGAAAAGGCTGTGGCACCTTAGAGGATGGGATCACGGATGAAGGAAAAAACGGATAGAAAAAAATATGCGCTGGTGTTTGCGGCGTTTGCGGTAGTTCTGGCGGCGGCAGGGCTGGTCGGCGTTCTGCTGCGCGGGCAGCTTTCCGGGGATGACAATCCAAATCTGGCTCTGAAAAAGGGTGTGAAAGCGACCTGTGACAGTGTGGAGCAGGCGTCATTGACCGCGGCTATGGCGATAGACGGGAACGACGTTGACCGCGCATCCCGCTGGTCCAGCGAGAATAACAGGGAGGACGCCTCCCACTATATACAACTGGAATTTCCCGAAGAAATTTCAGTTTCTTTTGTTGTGCTGAAATGGGAGAGGGCGAACGCGGTTTCCTACGCGCTGGAAAGCTCGACGGACGGCGCGGCATACGAGACGGTTGCCGCTTTCGACAGGGCGCCGGAGACGCTTGCGCAGGAGATTGTTCTAAAGGAGCCTGTGCAGACGCGGTTTCTGCGTCTTTCCACCTATGCGGTGTCGAAAGAGTCTGCGGATTTTTCTGATCTGTACCAGAATGTATCTCTCTACGAGTTTGAAGTTTACAGGGACAAGCCCACGGCATACAAATTAAAAGCACCTGTTATTGAGAAGACGCCGGAGGGTGGAAGAAGGCTTGCTGCGCCGGAAACGCCGGATGGCTTCCGGGTAACGCTGATCGGCGCGGACTTGGAACAGGTAATCGGTGCGGACGGCACAATCTATGACACCATTCAGGACAAGGAAGTGACGGTAGGCTACCGGGTGGAGGACACGAGAGAACGGGAGGAGACGAGGGAGGTTTCCTTTGTGGTGGAAGTGCCTGCGGCGGATACGGTGTCTGATACGGCGGAGGGCGGACTGCCTGATGGGCAGACTGCACTTCAGGGGTCTGAAGGTGACCTGCTCTGCGGGATCAGCGGCGTGCTTCCCTCCGTTGCGGAGTGGCAGGGCGGTCAGGGATATTTTACTCTGCGGGAAAGCGCGAGGATCATCGTGGATACCGACAGTCGTCCGCCCCGGAGCGATGGACGCCAGCCGGCAGAGCCGGGTGCGGATGTGCAGGCGGACGGAATGGGAGCGGATGCGGATGTGCGGGCGGACGAAACGGGAGCGGGTGCGGATGTGCAGGCGGATGGAATGGAAGCGGGTGCGGATGTGCAGGCGGACGAAACGGAAGCGGACACGCAGGCGCTCTGGGATATCGCGTCGCTGATGAACGGGAGTCTGGAAAAGGATCCGTATTTTTGCACAAAACTGACCGTCTGCAAGGGCACGGCGGACGATCTCAAACCGGGGGATATCTATCTGGGCTATGCCGGAGAGGAAAACGGTCTGGGCGAGGAGGGATATACCTGTGATATAACTGACAAATGTGTCATAAAGGCGGAGGCGGCGACAGGACTGCGCTGGGGGACGGTCACTTTGATGCAGCTTCTGTTTGCGGATGCGGGAAGAAACGCGCCGCAGGGACAGATCCGGGATTATCCCCTCTATGAGGTGCGGGGGTTCGGCATTGACGTGGCGAGAAAGCCGGTATCTATGGATACGCTCTATCGGATGATGGAGACCATGTCATGGTATAAGATGAACGATCTGGCGATCCATTTAAACGATAACACGATCCTTGCCACCAGCGGGCTTACCGATTCGGCGGAACATGCCATGACCGCGGACAGTGCGTTCCGGCTGGAATCTGCGCTGGGCAATGAGAAGGGGGAAATGCTGACCGCGGCGGATTACGCATACACGAGGGAGGAGTTTGCAAAGTTTATCGCCACAGCCAGAACCTATGGCGTGACGGTGGTGCCGGAGATTGATACCCCGGCGCACGCCCTCTCCATCACCAAGCTTTATCCCGACTATGCCCTGCGCACGGGAAGCGAGTCGGTGGATCAGATTGATCTGGGAAATGACAAGGCTGTCACTTTTGTGGAGAAAATCTGGCGGGAGGCGCTGGATGGGGAGAATGGCGCGTTCCGGGAGGCGGATATTGTGAATATCGGCATGGATGAGTATTACGGAGACGGGGAGCAGTACCGGCAGTACTTGAACAGGATCAATAGTCTGGTGCAGGAGTCGGGAAAAACCGTGCGGATCTGGGGCAGCCTCAGCAATATGGGCGGCACGACAAAGCCCTCGCCCGAAAACCTGCAGATGAATCTGTGGAGTACGGTCTGGGCGGACCCGCTTGCGATGTATGAGGAGGGGTATTCGCTGATCAATATGCAGAACAACCACCTTTACATCATACCGGGCGGCGGCTATGACAGGCTGAGCGGCAGGGAGCTGTATGAAAACTGGGCGCCCAACCGCTTTTATGACTATGACAGGCGGGAGACCGTGCCCGCTTATTCGCCGCAGATGCTTGGCGCGGCATACATGATCTGGAATGATATGAGCGGCAATCTGGACGTGGGAATCTGCGAGTACGATCTGTACGAGCGGTTTGTGGAGCCGCTGGGCGCGCTGTCTGCGCGGCTCTGGGGAGCGGAAAAGCTGGGGGCGGGAGCAGGACAGACGCCGTCTGGCTCTGGAGAGCCGGCTTACGATTATTTGGAAAAGTGCATGAAGAACCGGGAGCTTCAGAGAGCTTTGACGGGGAATGAGACAGTGGGGGTGGAGCCGGATTATGAGATTCGGATGGATGTGTGGCTGGAGCCGGGACGTGAGACCGGGAGCGCTGCAGGACAGTGGCAGGATACACGGGATGAGACCGGCGTGCCGCAGATGAGGGACGGACATCCGGATGCGCCGCGGGAGCAGGTCATTGCGGAGGGCGACTGCGCTTATGGCAGATGGGCTTTCTACGCGGCGGAGCCGGAGACGGGAAAGGTCGGTTTTGCCAGAGAAGGGCGGACCTACACATTTGATTACACGCTGCCGAAAGGCAGATGGGTGAATCTGAAACTGGAGGGTAAGCCGGGAAAGACCACGCTTTATGTGGACGGAAAAGAAGTGGACAGCCTTGGGAGCGACGAGCCCTTCGAGGAACACGCCACTTTTGTGTTCCCTCTGCAGAGAGTGGGCAGCCAGACGGGAGCGTTTGACGGAGAACTGGATCTGTATGTGTAAAACAGCGCGGGCAGTTCAGCTTAGGACTTTGCACTTGCTGCAAAGTCCGTGAGAACATGTAAAGGCTGAGAAGAATCCGGCTTTTTTGCCGAGGGTAAAACTGGAATAGGATGGATTAGAACATGGAAGCATACACAGATTTCGCGGAAGTATATGACGAACTGATGGACGACACGCCCTATGAGGAATGGTGCGATTTCTTAATGGGGATCTTTCAACGGTATGGAGTGGATTCCAGTGGAGAGAGAGAGGAAAAAACAGATGTTATGTCTGCAGTTTCGGAGCAGACGGGGAAAAATCTCCGGCAGGAACGAAACACAGTCCTTGATCTTGGCTGCGGGACAGGCACGCTGACGGAGCTTCTGGCGCGCAAAGGCTATGACATGATCGGCGTGGACAACGCGGAAGAGATGTTGAGGATTGCCATGGATAAACGGGAACGGTCGGGACTTGACATTCTGTATCTGCTGCAGGATATGCGGGAGTTGGAGCTTTACGGCACGGTGGGCACGGTCGTCAGCGTCTGCGACAGTCTGAACTATCTGCTGGCGGAGGAGGATATTGTGCAGACTTTTGCGCGGGTCAATAACTATCTGTACCCGCAGGGAATATTTGTCTTTGATTTCAATACCGTTTATAAATACGCGGAGGTGATCGGAGACACCACGATCGCAGAAAACCGGGAAGACTGTAGCTTTATCTGGGAAAACTACTACCATGAGGAGCAGGAGATCAACGAGTACGACTTGACGGTCTTTGTGGCGGAGGGCACATTATTCCGGCGGTTTCAAGAGGTGCACTACCAGCGGGGCTATCGTCTGGAGCAGATGCAGGCGTTTCTTTTGCAGGCAGGACTGGAATTTCTGGAGGCGTTTGATGCGGACACCCACGGGAAAGTGACGGCGGAGAGCGAGCGGATTTATGTGGTGGCGAGAAAAGGGGCGGAAACGACGGCGAATCAGACTGTTGTTTAAATATTCATATGTATGTGGGAGAAAAAGAGCGGATTGGCACAATAAAGTCGATCAGGAAAGGATAATAATATGACAGATTATATGGTACGGGCGACGGCGGCGGACGCGCAGATACGCGCATTTGCGGTAATGACAAGAGAACTGACGGAAACAGCGAGGGCAGCTCACAACACAAGCCCTGTGGTGACGGCGGCGCTTGGACGGCTGATGACAGGCGCGCTGATGATGGGCAGTATGCTCAAGGGAGAAAAGGACATTCTCACCCTGCAGATCCGGGGAGCCGGACCGGTACACGGCATCACGGCGACAGCGGACGCGGCAGGGCACGTGAAAGGCTACGCGGACAATCCGCAGGCGATGATGCCGCCGAATGGCGAGGGAAAACTGGATGTGGGCGGCGTGATCGGCGCTGGCGTCCTTCATGTGATGAAAGATATGGGACTGAAGGAGCCTTATGCTTCCACGGTCACCCTGCAGACGGGGGAGATCGCGGATGACCTGACCTATTATTTTGCGGCATCCGAGCAGATACCGTCTGTCGTGGCGCTGGGCGTTCTGATGAACCGGGACAATACCGTCCGGCAGGCTGGCGGTTTTATCATACAGTTGATGCCCTTTACCGCAGAGGAGGTAATCAGCCGTCTGGAGGAGAGACTGACAAAAATAACACCTGTCACGGAACTTCTGGAGGCGGGAAAAACGCCGGAGGAACTTCTGGAAAGCGTGCTGGGAGAGTTCGGTCTGGAGATCACGGACAGGATGCCGGTGGGCTTTCATTGCGACTGCAGCAGGGAGCGGGTGGAGAAGGTGCTCTTAAGTCTTGGCAAAAAAGATTTGCAGGAAATGATAAACGAGGGAAAAGAAGTGGAATTGCACTGTCATTTCTGCAACAGGAATTACGCATTCTCCGTGGAGGAAGTGGAACGCCTTATGAAAGCGGGAGATACCAGATAGCCCGCAAAACGCCGGTGTTAAAACAGGACTTAATGTTTGAGAACAAAAGCGGAATAAAACGTGAAAACGAATATACGGAAAACGACAGGCAGAGGGAGAGAACGGATAAAAACCATCTGTGATTTTATATAGCGTGCGGATAAAACCCTTGTAAACAGGGAAAAGTAAGTGCATCTTCTGAAAATTACAAGGGCAGAAAAGAGAGGCGTTATACATGAAAAATAGCGGAGGTTATTGAAAAAACGGAAGAAGAGAAACGGACGGGCCGCCATAAGCTTTACAACACGGCAGAGGACAGAAGCGGTTCCCGGACGTGGGCGTCAAAGCAAAATCCAGATAGAGGAACACATGTTCGAGGAAACGCAGACAGCAAAAAACTAAAACAGGAATTAACATAAATGCAAGGCTGATATTTCGATTTTTGGAGAGAATTTATAGCAGATGGTATGAAGTGTGAAAAAGCGCGTATTTGCTGGAAAAATCGCAATAAAATAACAAGTGTTTACATTAAAATAACGGGTCATATATAACAGAAACTATCAATGTCCGGCGAGGAATGCGAAGAATCGGCGCCCCAAAAAGGATTAAAATCAAAATTAAGAACCCTCATTTATGGCGCTCTGTTTGTTATAATAAAAAATGAGAAAAAGGAAAGGAAAAACGGGATATGAGACATGGATTTGTAAAAACAGCGGCTGTGACGCCGAAAATCAAGGTGGCGGACCCCCATTATAATGCGAAGAAGATAGCGGAGGGAATCGAGGAGGCGGTGCGACGGGGCGCCAGACTGATTGCATTTCCAGAACTGTGTCTTACCGGCTACACATGCGGCGATCTGTTTTTGCAGGAGATTCTGTTGACACAGGCTATGGAGGCGCTGGCGGAGGTGAAGGCGGCGACGCAGGACAGTGACGCCCTCGTTTTCGTCGGTCTGCCGCTCGTCAGGCAGCATAAGCTGTACAACGTCGCGGCGGTTTTGCAGGATGGGGAAATACTTGCCTTTATTCCGAAGAGACATATCCCCGCCTATGCGGAGTTTTACGAGGGACGGCATTTCACACCGGGAAATACGGCGCCGCAGCCTTTCCTATATGAGGATAAGGAGATTCCCTTTGGCACGGATATCCTTTTTCAGATAGATGCCGTGCGCGGACTTACCGTGGGCTGTGAGATCTGCGAGGATATCTGGGCGCCGGAGTCTCCGGCGACTGCGCATACGCTGGCGGGTGCGACGGTGATCGTCAACCTTTCTGCTTCCAACGAGACGGTGGGAAAGGACACTTACAGGGAAATGCTTGTGAAATCCGCCAGCGCCAGACAGATCGCCGCCTATGTATACAGTTCCGCAGGGGAGGGCGAGTCCACGCAGGATCTGGTATTCGGTGGTCACAATATCATTGCGGAAAACGGCAGGGTGCTGGCACGGTCAAAACGATTTGAAACGGGTGTTATTTATGCTGATCTGGATATTCACAGACTGGAGCATGAACGTCGCAGGATGAATACTTATCAAGGGGAAAACTTGCGGGAGCACACGATACTTCCCGTGCATATGGAGGAGGAAGAGACACTTCTGGAAAGGCGGTTTTCTGCCAGACCGTTTGTGCCGGATCAGGCGAAAGAGCGGGAGAAGCGCTGTGACGAGATATTGTCCATTCAGTCCTATGGTCTGAAAAAACGGTATGAGCATACCGGGTGTCAGTCGGCGGTGCTGGGTATTTCCGGCGGTCTGGATTCCACCCTCGCGCTCTTGGTGACGGTGCGCACTTTCGATATGCTGGGACTTTCCAGAGATAAAATAACATCTGTTACAATGCCTTGTTTTGGCACCACGGACAGAACTTATGACAATGCCTGCAGGCTGGCGCGTCTGCTTGGAACGACGCTCCGTGAGGTGGATATCAGGGAGGCGGTGAGCGTGCATTTCCGCGATATCGGACAGAGCAGCGACTGCCATGACGTGACCTACGAGAACGGGCAGGCAAGGGAACGGACGCAGGTGCTGATGGATATCGCCAATCAGACGGGCGGTCTGGTGATCGGCACGGGGGATATGTCGGAACTGGCACTCGGCTGGGCGACCTACAACGGGGATCACATGGCAATGTACGGCGTGAATGTGGGTGTGCCAAAGACATTGGTGCGGCATCTGGTGCGCTATTATGCGGACACATGTGGGGATGAGGCGCTTAAGGCGCTCTTGCTGGATATTCTGGACACACCTGTCAGCCCCGAGCTGCTACCGCCCGTGGACGGTGTGATTTCCCAGAAAACCGAAGATCTGGTGGGACCTTACGAACTGCATGATTTCTTCTTATATTACATGCTGCGCTGCGGCTTTGCGCCTGCTAAAGTTTACCGGGTGGCGCGGATTGCCTTTGCGGGAATTTATGACGATGATGTCATATTAAAGTGGCTGAAGATTTTTTATAAGCGGTTTTTCGCCCAGCAGTTTAAGCGGTCCTGCCTGCCGGATGGTCCCAAGGTGGGAAGCGTGGCGCTCTCGCCCAGAGGGGATCTGCGGATGCCGTCGGATGCAAGCGAGGCGGTCTGGCTGGCACAGCTGGAGGAACTGTAATTTATTCCTGTGGGCAACGAGTCAGGTGGTTTGCGTTATTGGGGCATTCTCCTGAGTGAAACATAGAACTTCTTAGCGAGACAGCCTGTGCTGTCGAACTTTAGAAGTTCTTTTCACTCTGTGCTGTGGACCCGGAGGAGAGAAGCGTTCTGGTGTACAATTTTGAGCACGGGACGTCAAGCCAGTATACCTTTTTTGAGCCGGTGAAGGCGGGGATATATGAGGATCTGATATTCCATTTTGAAGAGGTGGCGTAAGACGGGCAGCGTGTCGATCTGCTGTCAGGCAAATTTATGACGATAATGTCAGTTGAATTTGGATAAGAGTCTGGTGTGGAATATGATTTTGCGGCTGGGGAAAGAAAAGAACCCCAGCCGTCTGCATTTTTCCTGTTACATCATTTTTCGGACATTCGTAAAAGAGATATACCGTTATCCGGGGTCCGTCTCCCCCTGATTTTCTAGCGCCTTGTTGAGAGAACTGGTGATGGCGTCTAAGAGAATCATGGACGTGTACTTGCTGTCGTCGGGATATGTAATGCCTTCCAGACTCTGGCTTTTTATGATCTGGTCTGCCAGATCCTCAAAGGAAGGCTGGATCAGAGGATACATGGTCGTTACAGCCTCATCCAGATTTACCAGCCGGATGGCGTTGATGTTCTTTTCATCCACGGTCACTTCGATTTCAACAACATTGTCGTTTAAGATCAGAGAGGTCGTATATACGCCCGGCACATAAGTGTCGTTTACGGGCTGCGTCACGGTGGACATGGTCTCCTGCTTCTTTTCTTTGGGCAGAAACATAATGATGAGCAGGATAATAAAAAGAATACCGAGTGCAGCGAAAATGCCGGTATATATTAACTCTTTTACATGAAGTACGACAATTTTGGTTTTAGAACTCATACAGATAATCCCCACAGTGATTCTTTTTTAACAGTTTATGTGGGCGCGGGCGGGTTTATGCGTGGGGATTTCAGGAGAGATTTTGTAGGATATTGCAAATCATTCCACTATGGGGCTATAAAAGTCTAAAATAAAAAATATCTTTACATTCTAATATAGAATCTATATCTTACTTTATTTTATCAGTTGGAACTATTATTCGCAACAATATTTTATATATAACCTATATTATTTATATTAGTAACTTGACTACAGAAAGTAACCGTGCTATATTGGTATGAAAGAAAGGCGCGGATGCTGTCAAAAATGACAGAGACATGTCAAATGAAAGGAGGGAGACAGGCGTGCGGTTCAAGCTTGATTTTATCATTGACCGATCGGAATTGAACGCCGATTATCGGCGTTGCATATTGAGCTTTATTAAAAACTCGCTGGTGCAGTCTGTGAACGGGGATCTTCTGGAACGTTATTACCATGATACCAATACCAAGGACTTTTCGTGGACGATGATTGTCAGCAAACCCCGGTTTACAAAAGAAAAGTTTCGGTTTGCGGACAATAAATTTTCGATCATTTTTACTACGGATGACAGAAACCAGACAGGCATGTATCTGATGCTGGCGTTTTTAAATCAGAAAAACAAAAGATATCCGGCGGAAGAGGGCAATTACTTCACGTTAAAGAACATCGTCCAGCTGGACCAGAAAGTAATTAGAGGAACGACAGCCCGTTTTGTCTCAATGCCGGGCTCATCCATTGTGGTGCGGGAGCATGACCGGGAGACGAACAGAGACACCTATTACAGTTGTGAGGATGAGGGCTATGCGGACAGGCTGGAGCAGGCGTTAAAAACGCAGGCTGAAATGGCAGGCTTTTCGGAAGAGACAGTACAGAGCATCAAACTGCATTCCGTGGCGGGCAGGAAAATTGTGGTGAAACATTACGGTGTATATCTGGATGCCACGATCGCGGATTTCACGGTGTCTGGGGAGAATAATATTTTGCAATATTTTTATCAGAATGGCGTTTGCTCGAGGAGGAGTTCGGGTTTTTCCATGGTTGATGTAGTGGAAATGACGGGCTGATCGATGTTGCTGGCTGATATGTGTTTCAAGTTATGCTGAGATTAACTAATGGAGGAGGGATGAGTATTGGCCGGAGAATTTACGGATTATCTGGAAGCGGATGACTGGAAAGATGCGGCGGCAATTGTGGGGCTGATTCGTTTTTTTGACTATGCGCAGATACCCTACAATAAAGAAGAGATTGCCAGAGCAAGAGAAACCTATGATGATGATTCCGAATACGACGAAGGGCTGGATTTTCTCAAATTTAACGCGGCAGATATCACGGATGAGAAGCTGGACGCGTTTATTGAGGATTATTTTTCGGAAGATCTGCACCACTGTGCGGCAGAGAGGGCTTTACATAAAACGGAATGGTCGAAGGAGGAAATGGACTTTATCAACGGCAAGCTGACGGCAAATACCGTTATGAAGAAGATATTTACAAAGAAGAAATTCGACGGAACGAATGCGGAGGAGATTCTTGCATTAATTGAGGAAAACAGGACAGTCATTGTAAGGGAAACTTTTAGAAACAAATCCAATTTATATCGGAATTTCTGCAATGAAAATGTATTTCGGAAGCAAAAGGGAGACACGGTGCGGCTGAAGGGGTATTATGTGGACTTTGCGAAGAAAGGCAAATCCGTCTCCTATCGGTATGATATGGGATTGTTTTCCTCCTCGGACAGTGAGTTTTATGATTTCATACCGTTCGCGTTTACCATTGGGAGAGAGTCCTTTTTTATCAATGACAATTCCACGATCAGGCAGCTGGTTCACACCAACCAGATTTTGCAGGATAAGTGCCGGGAACAGAGAGAAAATCAGCCAAATGGGATCGTGGATACCAGAAGAGTTTTGTTTGAAAACATCATATATGCATCGGATTTCCTCAACTATGATGTGGAGATTATCAAAAAGCATGTGGACAATCCCTATTTTGAGACGTTCTTTTTGCGGCGGGAAAGCATTGCGATCTTTCAGCAGATCAAAAATTATAATGTGTTTTGCAGGACGGTAAAAATGGACGATGCTTACGTGTCGGTGCTGGAACGGGTGACGGATTCGGTCAGGAATCTGCAGCTGCTGGATGATTTTATAGTGGCGCTGATCAAGGATGATACAAATAAAAAATCGGCGAACAATGCGATTCTGATATGGAACATGATCGGGCTGAACATACAGATACGGGATCAATTACAAATCGGAGGTGAGAACATGAACAAAGGAATGCGAAGCGCGTATGCAGGGGCGGAAAAAGCGGTGGCGGCGCTTAAGAAAAACAATCAGGGGAATAAGATCAGCAGTTACAGGACTAAACTGCTAAGCGCGCTGATTTTCCGTGATTATGACAGATTCTCGGAGATACTGCTCACGCTGTCTAATTATACAGGAGTATACTTCCCTTTTGCCTATGATCTGTTTGAAGATTTCGAGGCGAACAGGGATGTGGCACTTACGTTTGTCAGCAATTTGAATGAGTTTTCCAGAGATAAGACCGGGACTGGGGAAACAGACAACAAAGTTTGGGATGAAGTGTAAAGGAGAGAGGACATATGGAAAAGAGAGCAATTACATTGACAGTTGTGGCAAATATGACGTCCAACTATTCAGAAACTCTGAGCAATATCGGAAGCGTACAGAAGATATACAAGAAGGGTCACGTATACACGATCCGCAGTCGTGAAAGTCTGAAAAACGCGATCATGGTGCAGAGCGGCATGTATGACGATCTCGTGACGACGGTTGACGGGGCGACGCAGAAGGAGGCGACGCCGGAGAGAAATGCCGCCAATAACCGTGCCTTGGAAGGCGGTTATATGACTACCGGCAAGGACACTTATATACGAAACAGTTCCTTTTATCTGACGGATGCGGTGGCGTGTGAACCATTTGTCAGCGAGACCCGTTTTCACAATAACATGTATCTGGCGAGCAATTACGCAAAGGCAAATAATCTGAATCTCCAGAAAGATGCCGGGGATGCCGGACTGATGCCCTATCAGTATGAATATGAAAAGACGCTGCGTGTGTACAGTATGACGATTGACCTTACCATGATCGGCACAGATTCCAATTTCACGGAGGCGGAAGCGGATGGAGCGGAGAAAGCGGAGAGGGTCAACAGTCTTCTTGACGCGGTGGAAAATCTCAGCCTTGTGGTGAGAGGGAATTTGGACAATGCAGAACCTGTCTTTGTTGTGGGTGGCTTTTCCGAGAGAAAGACGCACTATTTTGAAAACGTGGTCAGGGTTATCAACAACCGGCTTGAATTGTCGGACGATTTTATCCAGAGGGTGAACAAGGGCTATTCTGCGGCGCTGCTCCGTGGGCACAATCTGGATAATGAGGATGAAATTGTCGAAAAATTAAAGCCTGTCAGTGTTGCGGAGTTTTTTGAAACACTGAGGGGGCAGGTGCGGGAGTATTATAAGTAGGATGCGGGAGGAAGGTGTGCGGATGCATAACAAAGAGGCGATACGGCTTGTCCTGTGCCAGTCCAGTGCCAATTACCGAAGACCGGAGACATTTGAAAACAAAATGACTTATCCCCTGCCCCCCTTTTCGACTGTGATTGGCGCGATTCATAAGGCGTGCGGCTATACGGAAACCCATGAGATGGATGTCAGTATACAGGGTAGGTACGGTTCTGTGAATAGGCGGGTGTACCGGGATTACAATTTTCTCAACTCCACCTTTGATGACAGAGGCATTCTTGTGAAAATGTCGAATGAGAGTATGCTCAGCACGGCGTTTGTCAAGGTGGCTGAGGCGAAAAAGCAGGGCAGCAGTTTTGAAAAAAACGCGGATATCAAAGTGTATGATCAGGATCTTCTGACGGAATATCAAAATCTGAAACGAAAAGGAAGAGAAGTGCAGATTCTGAAAAATGAAAAGCTGAAGCCGGAATTGGAGCGGTTAAAAGAGGAGAAAAAGAAACTTTCTGCGCAGAGAAAGCAGATGGATAAGCTTTCGTCCAAATTTGAAACTGTGAAAAGGCAGGAGGAAGATATCCGGGATAAGATAGCGGAGATGGAGAAACAATTTTCGGAGTTTGAGAAAAACGTGTTTTCTATCCCGTACTCCCGTTTCCGTGTGCTGACAACCTCGATCAAACAGTATGAGATCCTGTCTGATGTGGAACTGATCATACATATTGCGGCGGACGACAGAAAAACCTTGGAGGATATTTACGAGAACGTGTACAACATTACGTCCCTTGGCAGAAGCGAGGACTTTGTCGAGGTGAGAGAGGCAGCGTGGGCTACGCTTCGCGGGTGCGAGGAAGAACTGGAATCGGCGTATCCGGCATATCTCGCCATGGAAAATGTGAGAAAACAAAAAGTTCTCACAAAGGATAAGGGGATGAGCAGACAGGTGATCGGGACAAAATATGCGATTCCCAAACTGTATACAATCGGTGAAAATGGTCAGAGAATTTTTGATAAGAAAAAAGTGCTGTATGCGTCCGGCTATGTAATCAGTGACATTGAAGAGGGTGACGGCATCTATGTGGACCGGTTGGAGGACGGGAAGTATTATATCGTAAATTTTGTGTAAAGAAATGTTGTACGGCAACGATGATATTTTATATTGTCACAATTCTTTATCAATAAAAAAGTGGGCACGGTTATATTATGAATCGTGCCCGGTTTTGTAACTGAAAGCGTATATGGGGATGGGGAAGGGTATGGAAAATACAAAAGCAAATGCGGTAGACGATTTGTTTGCGCGGGAATCTGAAAAGATGGTCAAACAGATGGCGAAAAGCGGCGGCGTTACAATAGAAGAACACAACCGTGCGCTGCTGGAACGCGCAAAGACGCTTTTTGAGCTGGGGTATATCAGTCGGGATATTTACGAATTGTTGTGCAAGGCGTGTGAATACCACGATTTGGGGAAAGCAAATCCAAGGATGCAGGAACGGCTGGAATCCAGTGAACTTAAGTTTGATGCAGAGCAGGAAATTCCTCATAACGTACTGTCCATGTATCTGATGCCAAAGAGCGTTTTGCCGGAGTATTATATTTTGCTGTTTGCCGTGGGATTTCATCACGATTATGGGGATGTATTCCGACTGCTGGAGGATGCGGAGAAGTGCAGACTGGCGGAGGAACTGCTTGCGCAATGGAAGTGTACTAAGTATCCGGGTAGGAAAGCGATCAAAGAAATAAAAAGATATATCATGCAGCCAGAGATAAGAGAGAAAATGATTCTGGTAAAAGGTCTTTTGCATAAATGCGATTACGCAGCAAGCGGTGAGACGGAAATCGAATATAAAAATGACTTTTTGCTGCATAAGACCAAACGGTTTTTTGAGAAAAAGGGCTTTTCCTATAATGAGATGCAAAAATTCTGTCTCGAAAGACAGAGCGAAAACATTATGGTCGTGGGGCAGACCGGCATGGGAAAGACGGAGGCCGCTTTACTATGGATCGGGGATCATAAAGGCTTTATCTTTCTGCCTGTGAGGACAGCGATTAACAAGATGTATGATCGGATCAGAAGAGAAATTATTGATGACGGGAGCAGCGGCGGCATAGAAAAACAGCTCGGACTTTTGCACTCGGATGCGGTTGCCAGACTATTAGAGCAGCAGGAGAAGGAAACGCAGAAAATGGGAAGTATGGAGGGCGCACAATGTCGTGAGATGGATGTGCTTGCCTATCACAATCGGAGCAGACAGCTTGCCATGCCGCTCACCATATCGACGGTAGACCAACTTTTTGATTTTATTTTCCAGTACCAGACCTATGAGCTGAAGCTTGCCACACTGTCCTATTCAAAAATTGTGATCGACGAGATTCAGATGTATGGGGCAGATTTGCTGGCGGATTTGGTTTTCGGACTGAAAATGATTCGGGAACTGGGCGGCAGGATCGCCATCACCACAGCCACGCTGGCGCCTTTTATCAAAGAACTGATAGAAAAAGAAGTCGGAAAATTTGCATGCGGCGTATTTTACGATCGGGAGCAGGTGCGGCATAAGGTGAAAATGATACCGGCAATGATGGATGCGGAAACGATAGCGAAAAAGTTTCGGGAATGTCTTTCGGAGAAGGGGGTGGCAAGAACAGCAGGGAGAGATTGTTTTGCAAAAATCAGACAACCTTCCGGCAAGATACTTGTTATCTGTAATACCATTCAGAAGGCACAGCGGATGTACGAGGAACTTTGCGAACAGATTGGGGAGGAAAATGGGGACAGAATTCATTTGCTCCATTCAAAATTTATACAGCGGGACAGGGCTGGAAAGGAAAATGCCATTTGCGAATGCGGCGATATTGAACACGGGGAGACGGTGATCTGGATCAGCACATCTCTTGTGGAGGCGAGTCTGGATATTGATTTTGATTATCTGTTCACGGAATTGCAGGATATCCCGTCTTTATTGCAGAGAATGGGAAGGGTGAACCGAAAAGGGAAAAAGGCAGTCGAAGATTACAATTGTTTTGTCTATACCGAGATAGAGGATAAATATTTAGAACAGCCATATGTGCCGGGGAGAGAGCAGAAAGGGAAAAAAAAGGGGTTTATTGACAGAGATATCTTTGCATTGTCCAAGATGGCGTTGGAGGAAACTTTGCGAGAGGTAAGCGGTGGAACACTGTCGGAAGGACATAAAATTGAGATGGTGGAGAAATATTTTACGACAGAGAGGCTGTCAAATACAAATTATATGCAAAAATATAGGAAACAGATGGAGAAGTTAAAGGATATCGTGTTGTATGAGCGGGATCGCAGCGAAATCAAAATAAGGGAAGACATTTTTACAAAGGATGTCATTCCGTTTCCCGTGTATACATTATACCAGCAGGAAATTGAGTCAGGGGCAAAGAAAATTCGCTCTTCCCACACCGCTATGCTTGAGAAGATCAAAGAGCGTAATCGGATCATGCAATACACGGTTCCTGTACAGAATTATATTGCTGCAGAGTATGAGAAGGCTGTCCGTAACGGGTTATCGGCAAGGAACTGTCGTCCCGTGCAGATTGGAACCTATGAAAAGATAGCGGTTATAGACTGCGACTATGATGACAGGGTTGGGTTTCGGGCAAAAAAGTTTGTAAAAGTTGAGGACCCTATTTTTGTATAGAAAGGGTGAGCGTGAAGATGGAAGAGCGAGTCACGGGAGTTATGGTTTATTACTATTTTGTGTGTTCGAGAAAATTGTGGTATTTCATCCATGAAATCAGTATGGAGGCGGAGAACGAAAATGTCATGCTGGGTAAATTGCTGGATGAGAACAGTTATCAGAGAGGGGACAAGCACATTAACATTGACAATGTGATCAATATTGATTTCATCAAAGAGCACAAAGAACTCCACGAGGTGAAGAAAAGCAGGGCAATAGAGGAGGCAGGCATTTGGCAGGTGAAATATTATTTATATTATTTGAAGCAAAGGGGTGTGGATGGGCTAAAGGCTAAAATTGATTATCCACTTTTAAAGAAAAATCTTCTTGTAGAATTGTCGCAGGAGGATGAGGAACAGATCAAACGGATTATGTGTGATATTCATGCCATGAAGGAACAAACGCTGCCGCCGGAATTTTCTCAAAAGAAAATATGTGCCAAGTGCGCCTATCACGACCTGTGCTTTATTTGATGAGGTGATGTGGAAAATGCAAACTATACTATAAGGGGAGAGTTATGGGACAAAGCTTTTATGTTTATAATAACGGCGATTTGAGAAGGAAGGACAATACCTTGCAATTTACGCCATATGAGGGAGAGAAGAGGGATATTCCGATAGAGCGGATTGATGATATTTACGTGATGTCGGAAATGACATTCAATACTTCTTTTATCAGTTATATATCGCAGTACGGCATACCAATCCACTTTTTTAATTACTACAATTTTTATACCGGAAGTTTTTATCCGAAGGAGAAACTGCTGGCCGGGCAGTTACTGGTAAAACAGGTAGAACACTACTCTGATTACGATAAGAGAATTGTCATCGCCAGAAAATTTATCGAGGCGGCGGCAGATAACATATACAGAAATCTCCGATATTATAACGGGCGGGGCAAGGATGTCTCTGCGTATATGGCAGAAGTGGATGATCTGCGCAGGAAAATACCAGATACGGACTCCATACAGGAGCTGATGGGAATAGAGGGAAACATCAGGAAACACTATTATGCGGCATGGAATGTGGTTGTGGATCAGGAGATCTGCTTTGAAAAGAGAGTGATGCATCCGCCGGATAATATGATAAATTCCTTGATTTCTTTCGTTAATTCCATGATTTATGCGAAGGTTCTGACGGAAATTTACCATACACAGCTGAATCCGACAGTCAGCTATTTACATGAACCGGGAGTCAGGAGATTTTCTCTTTGTCTGGATATTTCAGAAGTGTTTAAACCGCTCGTTGGCGACAGATTAATTTTTTCCCTGCTGAATCGCAGACAGATTACAGAGGACAGTTTTACAAAAGAATTAAATTTCCTGCATTTAAAAAAAGAGGCTTCCGGGCTGATTGCAAAGGAGTTGGAGGATCGGTTAAAGAAAACGATTATGCACAAGGAACTCGGGCGGCAGGTCAGCTATCAATATCTGATGCGTCTGGAAGCGTATAAGCTGACAAAACATTTAATTGGCGAAAAAGAATATGAAGGGTTTAAAATATGGTGGTAAAATATGTATGTGGTATTAGTATATGATATCAGTCAGGACAATAACGGACAAAGACGCTGGTCCCATGTGTTTAAGATCTGCAAAAAATATCTGACTCATATACAGAATTCAGTGTTTGAAGGAGAGATATCCAAAGTGCAGATCGTAAAACTACAGCAGGAATTGAAACCGCATATCGATAAGGCCATGGATTCTGTTATTATTTTTAAGAGCCGACAGGAAAAGTGGCTGGATAAGGAGTTTTGGGGAAAAGAAGATGATAAGACCAGCTTTTTCTTATAGGAAATGTTGTCGATCGGTAATAGCGTGAAAACAGCAGGGGGTAGACAAAGGAAGGAGTGGGTTGGATTTTATGGGTGTCGGTGGTATTATTATGGTATATTTTCTTAATAGAAAATGGCTGCGAGAGGGGAGGTAGACAAAGAAGAGGGAAACAATAGCGGATTTATGGGGGAGTATGGTGAGCGGGGTAGATATAGAAACAGAGTGGAATTTAAAGGGCAGACATAACAGACGAAAGGGCGGATGATTCCGGTAGATATAGAAACAGAGTGGAATTTAAAGTTCTGTATGCCGGAAATGGGATTGATTTTTGCGGGGTAGATATAGAAACAGAGTGGAATTTAAAGGGATAAAAAAGGTTATGCAGCGGCGTGCCTGGATAGTAGATATAGAAACAGAGTGGAATTTAAAGAAGGCAAAGGTTGTGGCGGCGGTGAAGATGCTGAAAGGTAGATATAGAAACAGAGTGGAATTTAAAGTGTATTGGGGCGTGTAAATGGGGAATACTGGCTTGTGTAGATATAGAAACAGAGTGGAATTTAAAGGGCACGGAAAGAAGGCTTGCTTGTCCTGGAAGCAGGGTAGATATAGAAACAGAGTGGAATTTAAAGGATTATGCGGACCGGCCACATGGGGGAAAACAGTAGGTAGATATAGAAACAGAGTGGAATTTAAAGGAATATTGAGAGCATCCAGGCCAGGCGGCAGATGCGGTAGATATAGAAACAGAGTGGAATTTAAAGGATTGATCCATTCGTCCAGATTCATACGCGCCACCCCTGTAGATATAGAAACAGAGTGGAATTTAAAGGTCGGAATCTGGATATTTCCCGAAAAACTGACAAGTAGATATAGAAACAGAGTGGAATTTAAAGAAATATGTTTCTGTTTCCATCAGTCCGTTTATGTAAGTAGATATAGAAACAGAGTGGAATTTAAAGTTCATTATCCCTCCAAATATTGTTCTGCGGTTTCCGGTAGATATAGAAACAGAGTGGAATTTAAAGGACTGACATAGTACAGAACAATATTGTCTACCGGCGTAGATATAGAAACAGAGTGGAATTTAAAGTATCCATTAGTATAAAAACATTAAGGAACATAAAATGTAGATATAGAAACAGAGTGGAATTTAAAGCAGCAGACATAAGTGTTAAAAATGTGTTGAAAAAATTGTAGATATAGAAACAGAGTGGAATTTAAAGTCCTTATCCCGTTCATGGAACTGCAGGGCAAAACGGTAGATATAGAAACAGAGTGGAATTTAAAGTAAACGGGATGCTAAGGGGCGTATGGTCGAGAGCCAGGTAGATATAGAAACAGAGTGGAATTTAAAGACTGCAAGTCGGTGACCATCCCCGACGCCCATCAGCGTAGATATAGAAACAGAGTGGAATTTAAAGGTCACATGCTTTGATATGCGGATCGTCTGCACGATCGGTAGATATAGAAACAGAGTGGAATTTAAAGGCGCAGGACCTATGCACGGGCGGAATGGCGGGGAGCGTAGATATAGAAACAGAGTGGAATTTAAAGACAGATGTGACACCGAAGGTCAATTTCATGAGCCCCGTAGATATAGAAACAGAGTGGAATTTAAAGCCTGATGCATGATATAATTATATATCCGGGAATCCGTAGATATAGAAACAGAGTGGAATTTAAAGGTTTTTTTGTACAAATTTTCTTTTTATGAAATTCCGGTAGATATAGAAACAGAGTGGAATTTAAAGATTATGACGCGCTTGTGCATCCTGAGCCTGCTGCGCGTAGATATAGAAACAGAGTGGAATTTAAAGGACGTTCGGAAAACCCGGAACCATGGGAACCTGCAGTGTAGATATAGAAACAGAGTGGAATTTAAAGGATTTCAGCGTACTCTTTCTCATCCGTAGGCATGAGTAGATATAGAAACAGATTGGTATTTAAAGAGAAATACTGTTATATATAATAAATTTGGTATAAAGGTAGATATAGAAACAGAGTGGAATATATAGTATATCGTTCGCATTAAGGCGCGAGCTGCACGTCAAACGAAGATACGTTTATAAAGAGTTATAAAATAAACCATCAATTGTGAACTATAGCAGCGTTCTTAACGGATCGGTGAAGGAAGTGTAAGAAATACCTATATACACGAACGGTTCTTATTGGGGTCTATATGCAATCTTTATATATGGAAAATGATAAAGTAAATTAACTTAAACCACAGAAACCGTGCCTGCAATCATGCGTGCACCGTAAAACAGAATGACATGGCTTGACAAAAGAATAAAGAAACTGATATGATTGTACCGAACAAGGGCGTTCTCACAGGGATAGAGCGCCCTTTTTTCGCGCACAAGCATGGTCAGAAAGAGAAGGAAAGGCGGTATCGCATGAGAAAAAACTATAGCAGGGAAGATATCATAAAGCTGGTTGAAGAGGAGGACGTGGAGTTTATCCGGCTCCAGTTTACGGACATTTTAGGTAACTTGAAAAATCTGGCGATCACGGCGGGGCAGCTTGAGAAGGCTCTCGACAATGACTGTATGTTTGACGCATCTTCCATTGAAGGTTTTGCTGAGGTGGAGGAGTCGGACATGTATCTGCACCCAGATTACAGTACGCTGGAAATTTTTCCGTGGAGACCCCAGCAGGGAAAGGTGGCGCGTCTGATCTGCGATGTGCACCGCCCGGACAGAACGCCGTTTGCGGGTGATCCCCGCTATGTATTGAAACAGGCGATCAGGGAAGCGAAAGAGATGGGCTTTACCTTCCGGGTGGGGGCGGAGTGCGAGTTTTTCCTGTTCCATCTGGATGACAACGGAATGCCAACCACGCTTACCCACGAAAAGGCAGGGTATTTTGATGTCGGCCCAGTAGACTTCGGGGAGAACGCGAGACGGGATATGGTACTCACGCTGGAAGACATGGGGTTTGTGGTGGAGGCGTCCCACCATGATGTGGCGCCGGCACAGCATGAGATCAGTTTCCGATATGACGACGCGCTGACGACGGCGGACAATATTATGACTTTCAAACTGGCAGTCAGAACCATTGCCAAGAGACACGGGCTTCATGCCAGCTTTATGCCGAAACCCAGATACGGTGTGAACGGCTCTGGGATGCATATCAATATGTCGCTTCTGAAGGACGGGAAAAATATGTTTGCGGATGAAAAAAGCGCCCACGGGCTGAGCCGTGACGCATACGCTTTTCTGGGCGGTATCATGGAACACATGCGGGGCATGACGGCGATTATGAATCCGATTGTCAATTCTTATAAGAGGCTTGTGCCGGGTTTTGAGGCGCCGGTGTATATTGCGTGGAGCGCCACGAACCGGAGTACGCTCATCCGTATTCCGGCGGCGGCAGGGGACGCGGTGCGGATGGAACTTCGCAGCCCCGATCCCACGGCAAATCCGTATCTGGCTCTGGCGGCGGTCCTGCGGGCGGGGCTTGACGGGATCAGGAGGCATACGCCTGTGCCGGAGAGCGTGGACTGCAACATTTTCCGTATGAGTGAGCAGGAGCGGAGAGAGCGGAAGATCGAGGAATTGCCGGGGACTCTGGCGGAAGCGATTTCCTGCATGGAGAACGATGCGTTTATGAGAAAGACGCTGGGTGACCATGTGTTTGAGAAATACATTACGCTGAAAAAGGAGGAATGGAACCGCTACCGCAGTCAGGTGACGGATTGGGAGATAAACGAGTATCTGAACCGGTTTTAAACCTTGCCGATGGGTGGAGGGACAGTCAAAATAAAATAGCGAACGTTACGAATAAAGGAAGGAGGTGAGCGCGTGTTTAACATCATAGTGGTTCTGCCAAAACCCGAGGACGCCAAAGGCATCCGCAATCTGCTTGTAAAGAACGGATTCCATGTAGACAGTGTGTGTACGACAGGTTCTCATGCACGCAGCAGAATGGACGATCTGAATGACGGGCTGGTGATTTGCAGTTACAGGATGTCCGATATGATGTACCATGAACTGCACGCCTGCCTTCCAAAGGGATTTGAGATGCTGCTGCTTGCTTCCGCAAACGTCTTGCAGGAGTGTGACCTTCGCGATATTATGAGTCTTGCCATGCCGCTTAAGGTGCATGATCTGATCAACACGGTGGACATGATGGGGCAGGCGATTGAGCGGCGAAGGAGGCGGGAGAGACAGCGTCCCAGAGCGCGCAGCGAACAGGAGGAAGGTCTGATCAAGGAGGCAAAGGAGCTTTTGATGAACCGGAATCACATGACAGAGGAGGAGGCGCACCGTTATCTGCAGAAATGCAGTATGGACAGCGGCACCAATCTGGTGGAGGAGGCGCAGATGGTTCTCGCCATGATGCGGACGTGACGGGGCGGGTCATTTTGCGTCCATAGGGCGGATGCCCGGCATGAAATAGGTCGCCAGACAAAAGGCTGTTATCATCTGACGGTTTATGAATGGCACGGCTGAATTGCTAAGAAATTGGTACTGCCGTGTATATCAGTGTAGCATTTTTGCGGCGATAGATGTATACTTGAAGGAAAATTGGTAACAGTTCAGCCTAGGATTTTGCACTTGCCGCGGAGTCCATGAGAACAGGTAAAGGTTGAGAACTGTTTGCATTGTGCGATCTTTGGGGTTGGGCGATTGCCGCCGCATGGATGCGCAAGAATGGAGATGGACATGAAATTCACAAAAATGCAAGGCTGCGGTAACGATTATGTCTATGTGGACGGCAGCCGCGAACAGATACCACAGGAGGAGAAACCAGCGCTGGTGCGCCGTTTTAGCGACAGGCATTTCGGGATCGGCGGGGACGGGGTGATCTTTATCAACCCGTCAGACGAGGCGGATTTTGAGATGGAGATGTACAATGCGGACGGCACCCGGGCGGAAATGTGCGGCAATGGCATCCGCTGTGTGGGAAAATTTGTTTATGACAAAGGGCTTACAGACAAAACTGACATAACCGTCATAAGTGCGGGCAGCGTAAAATATCTGACACTTATTGTAAAAGAAGACAAAGTGGAGCAGGTAAAAGTCAATATGGGCGCGCCGGAGCTTAAGGCGGCGCTGGTGCCTGTTATCAGTGAGAACGAGAGGGCGATCAACGAGCCGATTTGTGTGCAGGGGAAAGACTATAAAATGACATGTGTGTCAATGGGGAATCCCCACGCGGTGGTGTATCTTGACGACGTGGATTCCCTTGCCATAGAGGAGATTGGTCCCTGTTTTGAGAACCATGAACGGTTCCCGAGACGCACCAATACGGAGTTTGTGAAGGTGATTGACAGAAATACCGTGCAGATGCGTGTGTGGGAGCGCGGTACAGGGGAAACGCTTGCCTGCGGCACAGGTGCCTGCGCGGTTGCCGTGGCGTGTGTCCTAAATGGTCTGACGGAAGAGACGGTTACGGTTAAACTTCTCGGCGGCGATCTTGTCATTACATGGGACAGGGAGGCGGATGTGGTCTATATGACGGGACCCGCTGCGACGGTGTTTGAGGGTGAAGTATAAGCGGGACGGTGCGGAACAGGGAAGGTTGTCTGTGGAACCCAGGGAGTTTACATCATATATCTCACAAATAAACAACGGAGGTTATTTTATATTATGGTAAAAGTAAATGACAACTATCTGAAATTGCCCGGGAGCTACTTATTTTCTACGATTGGTAAGAAGGTGAATGCCTACGCGGCGGCTCACCCGGACAAAAAAATAATAAGGCTGGGGATCGGCGACGTGACGAAGCCGCTTACCCCGGCGATTATCAGCGCCCTCCACGGGGCGGTGGACGAGATGGCGGATGAGAAGACATTCCGCGGTTACGCGCCGGACTTGGGCTATGAGTTTCTGCGCACGGCGATTGCGGAGAACGATTACAGGGCGAGGGGCTGTCAGATTGATGCGGACGAAATTTTTGTCTCCGACGGGGCAAAGTGCGATTCCGGCAACATTCAGGAAATTTTTGCCGTGGACAATAAGATTGCGGTCTGCGACCCTGTCTACCCGGTGTATGTGGACACCAACGTGATGGCGGGCAGAACAGGCGCTTACGATGAGAGCACGGGCAACTGGAGCGATGTGATTTACATGCCCTGCACGGCGGAAAACGGCTTTGCGCCGGAACTGCCAAAGACAGTGCCGGATCTGATTTATCTGTGCTTTCCGAACAATCCGACGGGTTCCACCATCACAAAGGGGCAGCTGCAGGAGTGGGTGGATTACGCCAACAAAAACGGCTCCGTCATTATCTACGACGCGGCTTACGAGGCATATATATCTGAGGCGGACGTGCCCCACAGCATTTACGAGTGCGAGGGGGCGAGAACCTGTGCCATCGAGCTTCGCTCTTTCTCGAAAAATGCGGGCTTTACCGGCGTGCGTCTGGGCTTTACCGTGGTTCCAAAAGAACTGAAGGCGGGGGACGTGGCGCTTCACGGGCTCTGGGCAAGGCGGCACGGCACGAAGTACAACGGCGCGCCTTATATCATCCAGCGGGCAGGCGAGGCGGTCTACAGTGAAGCAGGTAAAAAAGAGACAAAAGAGCTGGTCGCTTATTATATGAAGAATGCCGCTTATATTCTGGAGGGTTTGAAAAGTGCGGGGTACACGGTTTCCGGCGGCGTCAATGCGCCTTATATCTGGCTGAAAGCGCCGAATGGCATGACGAGCTGGGAGTTTTTCGATTACCTGCTGGAGACAGCAAATGTGGTCGGCACGCCAGGGTCGGGCTTCGGACCGAGCGGCGAGACGTATTTCAGACTGACGGCGTTTGGAAGTTACGAAAATACGGTGGAGGCTGTTGACCGGATTAAGAAGCTTGGAGCCTAGAACAATGTGATTTCGGGCGGGCAGCAAAGGTTTAATCCGGCGGCAGCCATCGAAAACAGGGATAGATTTGGAAATATATTTTTGCCTGAAAAAGGTCTTTGGATGATAAAAAAAGAAAGGTATCAGAAAATGGACATATATTTGCTGCGGCACGGGGAGACAGACTGGAATAAAAAGCGGCTTTTACAGGGGCATACGGACATTCCGTTGAACGAAAAAGGAAAAATGCAGGTGGACGACACGGTGTGCAAGCTGCGTGCGCTCGGCGTGCGGATGGACGCCATTGTCTCAAGCCCCTTAAAGAGGGCGCGGGAGACAGCGGAGATCGCGGCGCACAGACTGGATTACCCGAAAGAGAAGATTGTCGTGGAAGAACTTCTCATCGAGCGCGGTTTTGGCGAAGGGGAAGGCATGTCGCTGGATGACATGAAGACAAAGTATCCCCAAGACGACTGCCCGGGCATGGAGTCCAAAGAGGAGCTGATCCGGCGCGCCGGACAGGCGTTCCAAAAAATAACGGGTGTTTTCTACGATGCGGAGCGGATTCTTCTGACGGCGCACGGCGCGGTTTTGTTTGCGCTTCTGGAGGCGGTTTCGGAGGAACCGATTCCCTATACGGGGAGGGCGGCATGTATCACGCAGGGCAGTATTTACCGGATCCGCAAGACGGACGACGGGATTTCCATTGCCGCGTATGACGGGGATACAGGCGGATTTACGGAGCTGGACGCGGACGGGATCGGGCGGTCGGCGAGAATATACTTATGAGAGCTGTCCCATGATGCAGTACGCGAGGCAAAAGGACGGCGTGTACGCGGTTCCTGTCACTTCTTTGCGGGAACAGCCGTTGTACTTTTTTGCGTACACATCCTGTTTTTTGTAATAAAACACTTGCATGTGGGAAAGAATTATGTTATACATGTATACAGGTATGAAGGAAAACGCTAGTGTACTGACATGTTCACTTTCAGTCAAATACTCGAAAGAACCTCGCCAAGTGTTTTCAAACTTCACACAAGAGAATGCGAAAGAGCAGCATTCTCTGCGAAATGCTATGAAGGAGACTCACCTTGAGGGAAGCGACAGGAATACGGCGTCACCGACTGAGAGCGCCGTTTGTGAAAGACAAGGATGGGAACACTCCGGAGCAGACTGTCTGAATTTTGTGATAAGGTATCATAGAGGAAAGATACTAAATATGACACAAGTGTCAATGACACGGATGTCATAAACAGGACTAGGGCAGTACGTGACACGCGTTAAGTGGTTGAGAGGGTAAGGCGAATCACATCTTGATTGAGATGGCGGCTTATCAATGCGGGTGGTACCGCGGATAATCAAAAATATCCGTCCCGGAATACAGCAATGTGTTCCGGGATTTTCGCGTGTATAAGCAGAGTCAGAAGGCTTATGAAACATGAGCCATGCTTGCATGAGCGAATGTTTCGGAAGGCTTATGACGAGCAACGCGAATGAGAGATGCGGAGCATCTCGAATCTGCTTATACAAGACACATTTATGAAGAGGAGAGGCGTTATGACTATCAAAAACCAGTACAGGGACGTAACATTACGGGAAATCAGCGAGGGCGACATTGGCAGGGAGCTGCGCATGGCAGGCTGGATCGAGAACATCAGGGATCACGGCGGCGTATCCTTTGTGGATCTGCGGGATATGTACGGTGTGCTGCAGGTGGTGATGCGGGACACTTCCCTCTTGGAAGGGCTATCCAAGGAGATGAGCGTTTCCATTGCGGGTCTGATCGAGAAGCGGGACGAGGAGACGTACAACCCCCGGATTCCCACGGGAACCATCGAGCTGGAAGCACATAAAGTGGATGTGCTTGGCAGGGTTTACAGACAGCTTCCCTTTGAGATTATGACTTCCAGGGAAACGAGAGAGGATATGCGGCTGAAATACCGCTACCTCGATCTGCGCAACCAGAAGGTGAAGGACAACATTATTTTCCGCTCCAGGGTGATTGCTTACCTGCGGGAGAAAATGACAGAGATGGGCTTTCTGGAGATTCAGACGCCGATTCTGTGTGCCTCATCCCCGGAGGGCGCCAGAGACTACATTGTACCTTCGAGGAAATATAAGGGCAAGTTTTACGCCTTGCCGCAGGCGCCTCAGCAGTTCAAACAGCTTCTGATGGTGTCGGGATTTGACAGGTATTTCCAGATCGCGCCCTGTTTCCGGGATGAGGACGCGAGGGCGGACCGCTCGCCGGGAGAATTTTACCAGCTGGACTTTGAGATGAGCTTCGCGACGCAGGAGGATGTGTTTGCGGTGGGCGAGGAGGTGCTCTCCGCCGTGTTTGAGAAATTTGCGCCGGAGGGGGCGGCTGTGACAAAAGCGCCTTATCCGATTATCAGCTATAAACAGGCGATGCTGGAGTTTGGCACGGATAAGCCGGATCTGCGCAATCCTTTGCGGATTATGGATCTGACAGACTTTTTTCAGACATGTACCTTCAAGCCTTTTCAGGGCAGGACGGTCCGGGCGATCAAGGTACACGCGGATATGTCCAAGGGCTTCCATGAGAAACTGCTAAAGTTTGCCACGGATATGGGCATGGGCGGTCTCGGTTATCTGGAAGTGGCGGAGGATCTGAGTTACAAGGGTCCCATCGACAAGTTTATCCCGGAGGAGAAAAAGGGAGAACTTCGTGAACTGGCGGCTCTTGAGGCAGGCGATACGATTTTCTTTATCGCGGACAGGGAGGAGCGGGCAGCTTTCTATGCGGGGCAGCTGCGCACGGAGCTCGGACAGAAACTGGATCTATTGGAAAAGAATGCATACCGGTTCTGTTATATCAACGATTTTCCCATGTTTGAGCGCGACCCGGAGACGAAACAGATCGGCTTTACCCACAATCCTTTTTCCATGCCGCAGGGCGGGCTGGAGGCGCTGAACACCATGGATCCGCTGGAGGTGCTGGCATACCAGTACGATATCGTCTGCAACGGCGTGGAGCTCTCCTCCGGCGCGGTGCGCAATCACGACATGGAGATCATGGAGAAGGCGTTTGCCATTGCGGGTTATGACGGGGAGACGCTGAAAACCAAGTTTGGCGCGCTGTACAATGCGTTCCAGTTCGGGGCACCGCCCCACGCGGGTATGGCGCCGGGCGTTGACCGTATGATTATGCTGCTCAGAAACGAGGAGAATATCAGGGAGGTGATCGCCTTCCCCATGAGCGGTTCTGCGCAGGATCTGATGTGCGGCGCGCCGGGGGATGTGACGGAGCAGCAGCTCAGGGAAGTGCATATTAAAGTGAGGGCGTAAGGTTGTGATAGAGGAAATTTCATTTCTACGTCGCCGCGCTTCCGCTCCGCAAAACGCGTAGCAGCACTAAACTCGAAAAAACCTCGTTAAGTGCTGACGTGTTTTGAGGGGCTCCTTAAGAAATGAAATTTCCTCTTTATGAAACGCTATGAAGCAACGGACCAAATATGAAACCGTAGATAGGAGAGAAAAATGGCAAATATCATAAGTTATGAAACAATCGAATATGTAGGGATTCTCGCAAAACTAGAATTGTCTGTGGAAGAAAAGGAGCAGGCGAAGGCGGATATGGGGCGGATGCTTGACTATATCGACAAGCTGGGCGAACTTGACACGACGGATGTGGAGCCTATGTCCCATGTGTTCCCGGTGGAGAATGTGTTCCGGGAGGATGTGGTGACAAACGGGGATGAAAGAGAACGGCTGTTATCCAATGCGCCGCAGGAGAAGGATGGGATGTTTGTGGTGCCGCGGACGTTTGAATAATGGGAATTTCCATGTCGCCGGATTCGGGTATTGCAAGCATGGGAGGATTAAGAACGGCGACAAAAGAAAGGGATGCCCATCTATTATAGAAAGAATTGGCTATCAATCAATGATGTGTGAAAGTAATGGCGGCACACACGATAGGAACGAGAAAGACGGGGAAAAGATATATGGATATAACAGAAATGACTGCGTCACAACTCTCGGCGGCAATCAGGGCGGGGGAGACCACCGCGGTGGAAGCCACGGAGGCTGTGCTTTCGCAGATTGAGAAAGAGGATAAAAAATACAACTGTTATGTTACAGTAGACCGGGACGGCGCACTGGCGCAGGCGCGGGCGGTGCAGGCAAAAATCGAGGCGGGAGAGCTGACAGGACCGCTTGCGGGGGTGCCGGTGGCTGTGAAGGACAACATCTGCACGGAAGGGCTGCTCACTACCTGCTCCTCCAAAATCCTGCATAACTTTGTGCCGACTTACACGGCGGAGGCTGTGAAGAATCTGCAGAAAGCGGGGGCGGTGATTCTGGGCAAGACCAATATGGACGAGTTTGCCATGGGCTCCACCACGGAAACTTCCGCATACGGTCCCACGAAGAATCCGAGAAACCCGGAACATGTGCCGGGCGGTTCTTCCGGCGGTTCCGCGGCGGCGGTGGCGGCAGGCGAATGTATTTACGCCATCGGCTCCGATACGGGCGGTTCCATCAGACAGCCGGCGGCCTACTGCGGGGTGGTGGGGATGAAACCCACCTACGGCACGGTTTCCCGCTACGGTCTGATCGCCTACGGCTCCTCTCTGGACCAGATCGGGCCGCTGACCAAGGATGTGACAGACTGTGCGGCTGTGCTCACGGCGCTTGCCTCCCACGACACGAAGGATTCCACATCCGTTTCACGGGACGACACCGACTTTACGGCGGCTCTCACAGAGGATGTGAAGGGGATGCGCATCGGTATTCCGAACGACTATCTGGGGGAAGGGCTGGATGACGAGGTGCGGACGGCTGTGCTGCGGGCGGCGGCGGTTCTGGCGGACAGAGGCGCGGTGGTGGAGCGGTTTGATTTAAGTCTGGTGGACTACGCGATTCCGGCTTACTATACCATTGCGGCGGCGGAGGCGAGCTCCAATCTGGAGCGGTTCGACGGCATCAAGTACGGCTACCGTACCGAAGAGTACGCAGGTCTCCATAATATGTATAAAAAATCCCGCTCCGAGGGATTCGGGGAGGAAGTAAAACGCCGTATTATGCTTGGCTCCTTCGTTTTGAGTTCCGGCTACTATGACGCTTATTATCTGAAAGCCCTGAAGGTGAAGGCGCTGATTAAGAAGGCGTTCGATGAGGCATTTTCCAGATATGATCTGATTCTCGGGCCCGTAGCGCCCACCACCGCGCCGAAGCTGGGAGAAAGTCTGGCGGACCCGATACAGATGTATCTTGGCGATATTTATACGATCGCCGTGAATCTGGCGGGACTGCCGGGGATCAGCGTTCCCTGCGGGCAGGACAGCAAGGGGCTGCCGATTGGTCTGCAGCTGATCGGGGACTGTTTTCAGGAGAAAAAGCTGATCAGGGCGGCGTATACTTACGAACAGGAGGTAAGCCAGCATGAGTAAACAATACGAAACCGTAATCGGCTTGGAAGTACATGTGGAGCTTTCCACGAAGACAAAGATATTCTGCGGCTGTTCCACCGCTTTCGGGGCGGCGCCGAACACCCAGACCTGCCCGGTCTGCACGGGAATGCCCGGCTCCCTGCCTGTCCTCAACAGACAGGTTCTGGAGTATGCCATAGCCGTGGGGCTGGCGACAAACTGCGATATCACCCGCTATGCGAAATTTGACAGAAAAAACTATTTCTACCCGGACAATCCGCAGAATTACCAGATTTCCCAGCTTTATCTCCCGATCTGCCGAAACGGCGGCGTGGAGATCGAGACGGATCAGGGCGGCAGAAAGATTGTCGGCATCCATGAGATCCACATGGAGGAGGATGCGGGCAAGCTGATCCATGATGAGTGGGAGGACTGCAGTCTGGTGGATTACAACCGCTCCGGCGTGCCGCTGATTGAGATCGTGTCCGAGCCGGACATGCGAAGCGCGGGAGAGGTCATCGCCTATCTGGAAAAGCTTCGTCAGGTCATCCAGTATCTGGGCGCATCGGATTGTAAGCTGCAGGAAGGCTCCATGCGCGCGGATGTGAACCTCTCTGTCAGGGAGGTGGGAGCGGAGACTTTCGGCACCCGGACGGAGATGAAGAACCTGAACAGCTTCAAGGCGATTACAAGGGCGATCGAGGGGGAGACGGAGCGGCAGATCGACCTGATCGAGGCGGGTGAAAGCGTGGTGCAGGAGACAAGAAGATGGGATGACGCGAAGGGGGAATCCTACGCCATGCGAAGCAAGGAAGATGCGCAGGATTACCGCTATTTCCCGGATCCCGACCTGACCCCGGTCAGCGTGAGCGAGGAGATGTTAGAGGAAATCCGCGCAAGACAGCCGGAGTTCCGCACGGAAAAGATGGCGCGCTACCGGGAAGAATTTGATATTCCCGACTATGATATCGAGATTATCACCGGGGAGAAACCGCTGGCGGATCTGTTCGAGGCGGCGGTGGCGCTGGGGGCACAGCCGAAAAAAGTTTCCAACTGGATTATGGGGGAGACGCTGCGGCTGATGAAGGAGCGCGAAGTGGACGCTTCCGACCTGCGCTTTTCGCCCGAAAATCTGGCAAAGCTGATTGCCCTTACCGATACGAAGCAGATCAACAGCTCGGTGGCAAAAGAAGTTTTTGAGGTGATGTTTGCGGAAAATGTCGATCCCGAACAGTATGTGGAGGAGAAGGGATTAAAGATCGCGGGCGACGAGGGCGCCTTGAAAAAGACCATAGAGGAAGTGATCGCGGCAAATCCCCAGTCTGTGGAGGATTATCGGAACGGGAAAGAGAAGGCGATCGGTTTCCTCGTGGGGCAGACCATGAAGGCGATGAAGGGGAAGGCGGATCCCGGGGCGGTGAACCAGATGCTGCGGGAGCTGCTGTAAAGCTGACGTATGTGTCATTTCCTAGAGGCGTGACAAAGAGTCATGGCATTGCAAAGTGTGAATATACCAGATATGTGAAACGCGCCGGAGCAGATATGACAGGCTCCGGCGTGGATTGTTTGTAATCGGCATGAATGTGAAGTGATTGAACGGATACCGGCTATACTTTCAGACATTACCCTCAAACAGATAGTCTAAAAACTGCAATGTAATCTCCGGGTCCTCCACCGACAGCGGAATCCCGATCACAACTTCGGAAGGGTATCCCTGAAAGGTGTAATCTCGCTCGGAAATATAATTATAGTAGCCGGAATCCCCCAGCCTGTTTCCTGTCTGCGGGATGCGGATGCCAACAGCCACGGGCTTTTCCATGGAAGAGGGATCGCTGTGGTCAATGACCATGCTGTAAACGGCTTCCTGTGCGGCTTCCATTTCCTCCAGTGTGTCGCCGGTTTCTGCATCAAAGGCGGCGCCGTCCGTATAGTAGAGCAGATCGGCATAGGGAGCCAGTTCCTCTTCGCTAAAAGCGGCGTTCAGATCGTAAAAGTATTCAAGGCGGGCATAGCCCTCAAAGGTTTCCGTGTCCGCCACGATCGCATGGATATCGCCCGCGTGCATCATCGCCATCATTTTCTGCCGGTTGGCGACTTCGTACTGGTCACCCCCGCCGGCAGACAAGGATACGGACGTGTCGATGTTCACCTGATAAGCCTCCGGGTCGATGCCCGCGTATTCCATGAACTCTTCGTTCCACGCACTGGCGGCAGCGGCATTGTCCCCATAGGTATCCGCGTTTAATAAAACCGCGTAGAAAGCGGTGGTTTTGCTGGAGCGGTAAGAGTTGACGAAGGCGATGACAAAGGCTATTACGGCAATCACCGCGATTGTGTGTATCTTATAGTAATCCCAGAAATAGGCGAGCTTTTCTTTCGGGGTCATGGTTGCAAACGCCTTTTTCTGCTGTTCTCTGATCTCTTCAATAACCGAATTTTGCGACGACATGATGCGTTCCTTTCTTCCCGCGGATCATCTGACTTAGACCTTCGACGGAAACAGACAACCTGTGGGAGTGAGATTTTTCTTCTTATATGTTATAATGGATGCAGACTGTGAAGAATACAGCATGCCACATTATGTTTTTATGATAAATATTTTGGAAATGGTTGTCAATGAAGGGAAGATTTAGTTTGTGTGAAATTTCTATAAACAGAGAATGAATATCCATTAATAGATTGACGCGTTTTTGTATAAAGAATATAATGGTTTATAAAAGCGGGACTTGGGAGGCTGTTATGGCGAGAACAATAGGAATCGGAATTCAGGATTTTGGAGAAATAATAAAAAATAAGTGCTTTTATGTGGATAAAACGGCGTTTGTCAAGGAATGGTGGGAAAACATGGATAGTGTTACCCTGATCACCAGACCGCGCCGCTTCGGGAAAACTCTGGCCATGAGTATGACGGAACAGTTTTTCTCGGTCAAATATGCGGGAAGGGGCGACTTATTTGAAGGACTTTTCATCTGGCAGGAAGAAAAGTACCGTGCCCTGCAGGGAACTTACCCGGTGATCAGCCTTTCCTTTGCCAATATCAAAGAGACAAATTATCAGAATACCAGAGGGAAGATCTGTCAGATGCTGACTGAGCTTTATGCAAGCTGTGAATTCCTGCTGGAGGGGAACACGATGGCGGAGGGTGACCGGGCATTTTTCAAAAGTGTAACTGCCGGTATGAATGATGTGACGGCGACACTGGCGATCCACTATCTCTCTAAATACCTGTCTGCCTATTATGGAAAAAAAGTGATCATCCTGCTGGACGAATACGATACGCCCATGCAGGAGGCATATGTCCACGGCTATTGGGAAGAGCTGGTGGCGTTCACCAGAAGTATGTTTAATGCTGCCTTTAAGACGAACCCATGGCTGGAACGGGCGATTATGACCGGGATTACCAGAGTCAGCAAGGAGTCCATCTTTTCGGATCTGAACAATATAGAAGTGGTGACCACCACGTCAGGGAAATACGAAACGGCTTTTGGATTTACGGAAGAGGAAGTGTTCGAGTCTCTGGACGAATTTGGAATGAGCGGGGAAAAACAGCGTGTCAAGTGGTGGTACGATGGTTTTATTTTCGGAGAATCGAGGGATATTTATAATCCGTGGTCAATTCTTAACCTGTTGGATAAAGGAAAGTTTACGACTTACTGGGCAAATACCAGCTCTAACAGTCTGGTCGGGAAACTGCTCCGGGAGGGAAGCAGGGACGTGAAGGAGTCCTTTGAGAGACTGATAAAGGGCGAACATCTCTGGATCCCCATCGACGAGCAGATCGTCTACAACCAGCTGGACAATAACGAATACGCGATCTGGAGCCTGCTCGTGGCGGGCGGTTATCTGAAAATACTGAATTATGAGAGATATGAGGAAGATGAATTCATAGGTGAACCCAGATATGAACTGACGCTGACAAACCACGAAGTGGAGATCATGTTCAAAAATATGGTGAGAAGCTGGTTTGCGAAAGACGTGTCGAGTTATAATGCGTTTATTAAGGCGCTTATGTCAGACGATACGGAAGCCATGAATGAATATATGAACCAGATTGCCAGTGAAACTTTCAGTTATTTTGATACCGGGAAACGGGAGTCGGGGAAAGCGGAGCCGGAACGGTTTTATCATGGTTTTGTCCTCGGACTGATGGTGGATCTGGCGGATTGTTACACGATCACATCCAACCGGGAGAGCGGGTTCGGCAGATATGACATCATGTTAGAGCCGAAAAAGGAAAATCTGGATGCGATTTTGATTGAGTTTAAGGTATTTCATCCCAGAAGGGACAACAGCCTTGAAGACACCGTGCAGGCGGCGCTTTTACAGATAGAAGAGAAAAAGTATGCGCAGACACTTATCGCGAAGGGGATCCCGGAGGAGAGGATTCGGAAGTACGGGTTTGCGTTTGAGGGGAAGGAAGTGCTGATCGGGTAACGGAATGGCGGTAGAGCTATCATGTTTACAGGAATTGTTCACAATGTTATACTAAAATACAAGTATTGTGTCGGGCTTTAGAAGAGAGGGGGAATTTTACATGGCAGAACCATTGCGCAGATCAACCAATGCATTGCTGGAAGCGATCGCGAAGGCGTCGCAGAATGCGGAACCGGCGAAATTCGGACAGACGGCGGCTTCCGTGCTCAGTCTGATGGACGGGACTTCACGGATTGAAGCATTCCGGGGAATTGTCAATGAGGCAGGCGCCGCAGACGAATTATCGGAAAAGGCTGTTCAGGAGCAGAAAGGTCTGATCGTCTCGAAGGATGATTTGCAATGTATACTCAGATATGTGGATATGGCGAAGGCGCTGCCGCTCACAAAGGAGACGGCGGAGACTTATCTGGGCTATAAGAGCGACGATCCGTTTTTTCAGGAGGAAAAGCATAAATTCCTGATGCCGGAAAAACAGGTCGCCTTTGATAAGCCAATCTATGATCATGCGATCCAGTGGGATCCGCTGGCGGTGGAAATCCAGAATGTCGGAAAGACATTGGCGGATTACGCGGATCTTTTCACTTCGAGGGCGGACCGAACGGTGGAGGTGCTGGAGGACCTGAATAAGTATTTAAAGGTGCATGGATTTATCGCGGATGATACCGGCAAGGAAATTGTGGAGTGCGGAACGGATATGCTCAGGCTCTGGAAGGACGATACCGGGCGGCATAAGGAAACCGTACAGAAAACTTACGGGAAGCTTGGCGTATTCAGAGACGCGATGAACGACAAGATCAGCAAAAGTGTCATGGATCGTTCCAAGGCGATCGCGGCGCTCAATCTGTGTGCCGAACAGCAGGAGTTACAGCAGGAGATTGATGATCTGAAGCAGGAAATTAAATCTTTGGAACAGGAATACGATGAGGCTGTGGGACTTGCCTTTACCGGGGCGGCAGGATTGGTACTGGGAGTTCTGGGGATTATTTCATGGGCGATCACAGGCGGCATTTATGGAGACCGGGCTGAGAAGATCAGAAAAAAGAAGAATGAGAAGAACAACGAGCTGAAGCCTCTTGAGGAAAAGCTGGATGCATACAGCAAGATTGACGGCAGCATCAAAAAGCTGGAGACTTCCATAACGGATATTTCCCATGCCCTGTCCTCTGCGGATATCGGACTGCAGCATATTATGACGGCGTGGAACAGTCTGGAGCAGGATATTGACAACGCTCTGGTGCACCTAAACAAAATGGATGACCCTGCGTATGTGAAATATGTGTTTACATTGACGAACGAGCTGAAAGAAGCCCGAACCTCATGGTCTGGCTGCAGGAAAATTGCAGAGGATCTTCTGAAATGCTTTAAAGAGGCGTATGAGGAGTACGAGAAGACTAAAAAATAGCGAAAGGAAAAGGGGAATTTACGATGGATTTTGACCGTGCAAAGATGGAAGATACTTACACGAAAATAAAGAATGTGGATATGGAACATTTTCCGGACACGATGAAGGATCTGTTCCTGTCGGCGGCTGACCTGCGTACATACGGCGTGCAGGTTTATCAGACGTTTACACAGACCATGTACAGCAAAATGCCGTCCATGCTCCGGGATGCCTGCACCTATTCCGAGCCGGAGCAGTTTGCACAGATCGAGGAGAAGATCCGCGAGGCAGAGACGCCGGAGGAGAAAAAAGAGTACGAAGAAATTTTTGCGGATATGGAAGCGGTTTTCCTGAGAGAGGGAAAGGCGTTTGCCGGCAGTTTCGGCGCGATTGCCGGGACGGTGCGGGAGGACAGCGCCATTATCGAGAAAAACTGCAGGAAGGATCTGACATCCGGGACCTTCTTTTACGGCAAGATAGAGGACTCCATGCGGATCAGGGGCAGCCAGATCGCGGATATGGCTGGGGTGATCAAGGATGTATATGTGGAGCCGATGCAGAAGTTAAAGGAGCAGATCAAGGCCTATGACGCGGATATCGACAAATATCTGGACCCCAATAAAGCGTTTGAGCGGTTTATGAAGGCGCTGCCCAGCGCGGAGGAATTTGCGAACCTTACCAAATTTGCTGAGGAAAAGGCGGATGCCAAAGTGCAGGCGATGAAGGCGGCATATGCGGTGGCGCTAAAAGGAATCGAGTACATAGGCAGTAAGATAGTCAATTTTGAGAAAATGGAAGAACGCCGCAGGCTGCAGGAGGAACTGGATAGGCTGAAACAGGATTACGCAAAATATAAGGCGCAGTATGAGGACGTGGTCAGCGAGTACGACAAGGCGCACAGCCTTCTGACGTTTATGGATGACGTGAAGTATTTTTCAGATTACGCGCAGACTTTTAACAAACGCGCCGCAGAGGACGTCAGACAGATGGAAGGGGCACTGGCGGGAAAGGACGCGGCGGCTTACAATGGGTGCGTGAAGAAGATGGAGGACGATTATTGCGTCTTCTGGGGCGAAGAGTGATAATTCGCTGTCTGGGAGGGTGTTATGGCGAGGACGGTAGGCATAGGGATTCAGGATTTCAGAAAGATAATAGAAAATCAGTATTTTTATGTGGATAAGACGGCGTTTATCAAGGAGTGGTGGGAAAGCGGAGATGAGGTGACGCTGATCACCAGACCGCGCCGTTTCGGGAAAACCTTGACCATGAGCATGACGGAACAGTTTTTCTCGGTCAAATATGCGGGGCGGGGTGATCTGTTTGAGGGGCTGTCCATCTGGCAGGAAGAAAAGTACCGCGCCCTGCAGGGAACTTACCCGGTGATCAGCCTTTCCTTTGCGAATATCAAGGAGAACAATTATAAAGATACGCGGGATAAGATCGTACAGCTTCTTGCCCGCGAATACGCGAGGTGCGCCTTTTTATTGGAAGGAGACAGCTTAAACGGGCAGGAAAAGGATATGTTTCGCAGAGTGACGGCAGATATGGGGGATGTGGACGCGACGCTGGCGCTTCATCAGCTGTCGGAATATCTGTGCCGTTTTTACGGAAAAAAAGTGATCATCCTGCTGGACGAATACGATACGCCCATGCAGGAAGCTTATGTCCACGGCTATTGGGAAGAGCTGGTGGCGTTCACCAGAAGTATGTTTAATGCTGCCTTTAAGACGAACCCTTGGCTGGAGCGGGCGATTATGACCGGGATTACCAGAGTCAGCAAGGAGTCCATCTTTTCTGATTTGAACAATATTGAAGTGGTTACCACCACGGCAGGTAAGTACGAAACGGCTTTTGGGTTCACGGAAGAGGAAGTGTTCGAGTCTCTGGACGAATTTGGAATGAGCGGGGAAAAACAGCGTGTCAAGTGGTGGTACGATGGTTTTATTTTCGGAGAATCGAGGGATATTTATAATCCGTGGTCAATTCTTAACCTGTTGGATAAAGGAAAGTTTACGACTTACTGGGCAAATACCAGCTCTAACAGTCTGGTCGGGAAACTGCTCCGGGAGGGAAGCAGGGACGTGAAGGAGTCCTTTGAGAGACTGATAAAGGGCGAACATCTCTGGATCCCCATCGACGAGCAGATCGTCTACAACCAGCTGGACAATAACGAATACGCGATCTGGAGCCTGCTCGTGGCGGGCGGTTATCTGAAAATACTGAATTATGAGAGATATGAGGAAGATGAATTCATAGGTGAACCCAGATATGAACTGACGCTGACAAACCACGAAGTGGAGATCATGTTCAAAAATATGGTGAGAAGCTGGTTTGCGAAAGACGTGTCGAGTTATAATGCGTTTATTAAGGCGCTTATGTCAGACGATACGGAAGCCATGAATGAATATATGAACCAGATTGCCAGTGAAACTTTCAGTTATTTTGATACCGGGAAACGGGAGTCGGGGAAAGCGGAGCCGGAACGGTTTTATCATGGTTTTGTCCTCGGACTGATGGTGGATCTGGCGGATTGTTACACGATCACATCCAACCGGGAGAGCGGGTTCGGCAGATATGACATCATGTTAGAGCCGAAAAAGGAAAATCTGGATGCGATTTTGATTGAGTTTAAGGTATTTCATCCCAGAAGGGATAATAGCCTTGAGGATACCGTGAACGCGGCGCTTTTGCAGATCGAGGAGAAGAAGTACGCGCAGACGCTTATCGCGAAGGGGATTTCGGAGGAGAGGATTCGGAAGTACGGGTTTGCGTTTGAGGGGAAAGAAGTGCTGATCGGGTAACAGGGTGGCGGCTGTGGTTGTGGCATAAAATCCTGTACTGCTTGCCAGAAAGGGGAAAAGATAGTATAATGGTAAATGTTTGTATATAAAGTTTTTCAGATAATCCGCCGATAACAATAATGTCATAAAAAATCGTATATAAAGAATATACCACGGAAGGTCAGGTTAGTTATCATGGAGGATAAAAAGCTGGGATAAAGTTGATGTTTATGTGAATTGGGGCGTTGACTTTATCTTTTTCTTTTGGTCACTTAAAGTATATATATCTTATTTAATAGATGGAGAGTGAAAAGATGCATACATTTATCATTGCAGAGATAGGCATAAACCACAACGGAGATATGTCGCTGGCTAAAAAACTGATTGACGCAGCAGTAGTTGCTGGCTGTGACGCGGTCAAGTTCCAGAAACGTACCGTGGACAAGGTGTATACCAAGGAGTATCTGGACGGTCCGCGAAAAAGTCCATGGGGGGAAACCCAGCGTGCACAGAAGGAGGGGCTGGAGTTTGGTAAGGCGGAATATGATGAGATAGACGCCTATTGCAGGGAGAAGGGTATCGAGTGGTATGCCTCTGCGTGGGATATCGATTCACAGAAATTTCTGCAGCAGTATGACTGTAAATATAATAAGGTAGCTTCCGCAATGCTGACAAGGGAAGAATTACTCGAAGAGATAGCCAGTGAGGGCAAGTATACTTTTATTGCGACAGGAATGAGTACCTTTGACGAAATTGACAGGGCTGTGGAAATTTTTGAAAAACATCATTGTCCTTATGAACTGATGCACTGTAACAGCACTTACCCGATGCCTCCAGAGGACGCGAATCTGAAAGTGATCCGTGCTTTAAAAGACATCTATAAATGTAAAGTAGGCTACAGTGGTCACGAGGAGGGGACACTGGTGAGTACCTGTGCGGTTGCGGCAGGCGCAACTTCCGTAGAGCGCCACATTACGCTGGACCGCAATATGTACGGTTCTGACCAGAAAGCGTCTATCGAGCCTTACGAGTTGTGCAAACTGGTGAGGGATATCCGTGAGACGGAGAAAATTATGGGGACAGGTGAGAAAGTACTCACTGAGGCGGAAGAAGAAGTGAAGAAGAAACTTAGGGGTTAAGTGGGAAATGATAGAACTTATTGTATTTGACATAGATGGCGTAATCACAGACGGCTCTGTGATTATTGATTCTAATGGAAATGAACAAAAGCAGATTAACATGAAAGATGTTGATGGTATTTTTGAACTGCATCGAAGAGGGTATAAGTTGGCTGCGATTACAGGTGAAGATACGGAGATTGTCAGCTATTTCGAGAACCGTTTCCCGTGGACATATTTTTATCGGGGCAACAAGACCAAGAAAGAAACAATGCAGCTGATCGAGGTTGGAACAGGGATACAAAGGGAGAGTATCTGCTATATAGGCGATGGGAAATATGATGTGGAGCCGTTGACGTATGCAGGTCTGGGACTGTGCCCGGCTGATGCAATCGACAAGGCAAAAAATGCGGCGGATATTATCCTGCAAAACAAGGGTGGTGCAGGCTGTGTCTGGGAAGTTATATCAATTTTGGAAAAGTATAATGATGCGGGGGGTGCCCACAATTATTTTTTTAGAAGACTGGAAGAGCATACACAGATTTTTAAGAAGCTTGCCTCCGATCAGAATCTGACGAAGCAGGTTATGGACATCGGGGACAGGCTGATTGAGATTTTTAAGAAGGACGGTGGGCTTTTTCTTTGCGGCAATGGTGGCAGCGCGGCGGATGCGCAGCATATTGCGACAGAGTTTATCAGCCGTTTTTATAAAGAAAGACCGGGGCTTAATGCAGAGGCGCTGTCAGTGAACACTTCGACTTTGACGGCAATCGGAAACGATTACAGTTTTGAGCGCGTCTTTGCGAGGCAGCTTGAGGCGAAAGCCAGACCGGGCGACATGGTGATCGGCATCAGTACAAGCGGCACTTCCAGAAATGTTCTTGAGGCGCTTCAGTATGCGAGGACACACGGGATGTCCACGGTTCTACTGATGGGTGCTTATGAGAATCCAGAGTATAATGATGCGGCAGATTATATGGTTAAAGTGCCTTCGATCATCACACCGAGGATTCAGGAAGCGCATATTTTTATCGGGCATGTGATCGCGGAGTATGTGGAACATAGGATGTTTTTGGAAAAAAGGGAATAGGAAAGGTGCGAATGAAAAATGCAGTCGATATTTGATAAATTTTGTATCAAAGAAAAAGTATGTATTATTACAGGCGGGGCTGGATTGTTGGGAAGGCAGCATGCGGTTGCGGTCATAGAGGGAGGAGGCATAGCGGTATTGCTGGATATTTCGCAGAAGGCTTTGCTGAATGCCAAAGATTACTTGAAGGGCATTTTTCCCGAAGCAGAGATTGATACATATAAAGCAGATATCACAAATGAGGAAGAACTGGTAATTGTTAGGGAGGATCTTTTAAAAAGGCGCGGTCATGTTGATATCTTGATCAATAATGCGGCAAACAATCCGAAAATGGAAGAGGCATCAAAGAATCTGGGGAACATCAGGTTTGATAATTTTCCTATAAATATATGGAATGATGATATAGCGGTTGGACTGACAGGTGCTTTTTTGTGCGCAAAGGTGTTTGGGAAAGCAATGGAAGACGGTGGGAGAGGAGTTGTTCTGAATATCTCTTCCGATCTTGGAATTATCGCGCCTGATCAACGCATTTATCGTAAAGAGGGGATTTTCGAGGCGGATCAGACGATCAAGCCAGTCACGTATTCGGTTATCAAGCATGGCTTGATAGGATTGACAAAATATCTTGCTACGTATTGGGCGGATAAAAATATCCGCGTTAACGCGGTATGTCCGGCTGGTGTTGAAAATGGGCAGAATGAAGAGTTCATAAAAAAATTAACAAATCTCGTACCTATGGGACGGATGGCAAATGTAGACGAGTATCAATGTACTGTGTTGTATATGATATCGGATGCAAGCTCTTATATGACGGGATCTACAGTGATAATAGATGGCGGAAGGACATGCTGGTAGGGCATATTTGGGGTAAGAATAATGAATAGTTATGGCATCATACAGGGAAGACTGACACCGTCAAATGGCAGAGGGATTCAGTTTTTTCCCTTCGATAATTGGAGGGAAGAGTTCCATTTGGCAGCCCAAATAGGATTGCAGGAGATAGAATGGATATTCGACTATGAAAGATATACAGAAAATCCAATTTGGAGTGAGGCAGGGAAAAGCGAATTAAAAAATCTTATTTCAGAGACAGGAATCAAGGTTAATTCTGTTTGTTTCGATTATTTTATGAGACGTCCCTATTATAAATATCGGGGCGGAGAGAGAGAAAGATTATATAAGGAAAACTGTGATATGGCGCGCCGGGTTATAGACGCATTGGCGGAAATCGGGGGAGGACTTTTGGAAGTTCCCATGGTGGATGATTCATCACTGGCTTCATCGGAGGAACATGAACTTGCGATAAATTTTATAGAAGAGATAGCGGTTTATGCAGAGCGGTACCATGTTCAGATCGGATTGGAGACGGATCTGCAGCCGGGGAAATTTAGTGAGTTTCTTGAAAAAATAACTGGGCATTTTATTTATGCGAATTTTGATTCTGGAAATAGTTCTGGAATCGGATACGATCCCAATGAAGAAATACCAGCGCTGGGAAAAAGGATTCGCAATGTGCATATTAAAGACCGTGTATATCATGGTACAACAGTAGCGCTGGGAACCGGAAGCGCCGATTTTGACGCTGTATTTAATAACTTAAAGGAGATTGGATATAGAAACAGTATGATTTTACAGGCGGCAAGAGGCAAGGATGGTCAGGAAACAGAGACAATTGGGCAGCAGTTAGAGTTTGTTAAAGCTTATGTTGAAAAATACGGTTTATAGAAATGAGGATAGGATGAAATATTTATTTATTGGATTAGGTGGAATAGGACAAAGGCATTTGAGAAATCTGAAAAGCATATGTTCTGAAAACGATGAGTTTTATGCATATCGGGTAAGGCGTGAGCAATTTGTGTTAAATAACAGATTGCAGATTGAGGAGAACGAAAATTTAGAAAAAAAGTATAATCTGAAAGTATTTGATGATCTGGAAAAGGCACTGGAAATTCATCCAGATATTGTTTTTGTTTGTAATCCAACCAGTTTACATATGGATGTGATGCTAAAAATTGCGGAGAATGGCTGTCATTTTTTCGTGGAAAAACCTTTATCCAACAATATGGAAAAAATGGATTTGCTACAGGGGTACATACGGAACAAAAATCTTATTACATACGTAGGGTATCAGCAGAGATATAATCCATGTGTTATAAAGGCGAAAGAGGTATTGTCAAGTGGGGAGTTGGGAGATATATTATCTGTCAATGCGGAAATTGGAGAGTGCATTAAAAACTGGCATAAATATGAAGATTACAGACGCATGTATGCGGCAAGAAAAGAGCTGGGCGGTGGGGTTGTTTTAAGTCAGATCCATGAGCTGGATTATCTTTATTACTTCTTTGGTATGCCCGTCAGCGCATATGCGGTCGGAGGACAGATCAGTGATTTAGAGGTTGATGTGGAAGATGTTGCGGATATCTTGTTAAAGTATCAGATGGGAGACCGATATTTTCCGGTTCATATCCACGAGGACTACATACAAACGCCAGCTTCCCGAACATGTAAAATAATTGGTAATCGTGGAAGAATAGAATTTGATCTGATAGAAGCAAAGTTTGTTCAGTATGATAAAATAGGAAATTGCGTATACAAAGAAGAATACAATTTTGAACGTAATGATATGTTTGTAAATGAAATGAAATCCTTTTTAGAAAGCGTGAAAAACAAAAAGGAATCAAAGCTGCCAGTAGATGTGGGTATATATAGTCTGAAAATGGCTATGGGAATATTGGATTCTCTGGACACAGGGGAAGTGATATTCTTTGACCAGAATATTGATAAGAACTGAGGGTAAGTTAAAAGGATGAAATTATCAGATTACATATGGGATTATGTAAGTAAATTAGGAGTAAGACATGTATTTATGTTTCCAGGCGGCGGAGCAATGCATCTGGTAGACTCTCTGGGAAGGAATGAGAAGCTGGAGTATGTAACGTTGTTACATGAGCAGGCATGTGCGATTGCCGCAGAGACCTATTCCCGGATCGATTATAATCTGGGTGTGGCGCTGGTTACGACTGGACCGGGCGGAACAAATGCAATAACCGGAGTGGCGGCAGCATGGCTGGAATCAACGCCTATGCTGATTATTTCTGGGCAGGCAAAAACAGATGATTTGAAGGATCAGTATGGTGTAAGGCAGAAGGGAAATCAGGAAATAGGGATTGTGGACATTGTGAAATCCATCACAAAGTATGCAGTTACCGTGAAAGACCCAAATGAAATCAGATATCATCTTGACAGGGCTGTTTATGAAGCGAAAGCGGGCAGACCGGGACCAGTGTGGCTGGATATTCCGTTGGATGTGCAGGGTGGGGATATTGACGTTGAACAGCTCAAAGGATATGAAGCTGTGAGTGAGGAAAAAACGGACAATGTTACCAATGACGTTATGCAGACGGTGGAATTGCTTCAACAGGCAAAAAGACCAGTGATCATTGCAGGGCAGGGAATAGAAAGAGGAAATGGAAAAGAAGTATTCCGAAAATTGGTGGAAATTTTACAGATACCTGTTTTGTTCAGTTGGATCGCAGTTGAACTGTTGGAACATGATCATCCTTGTAATTTAGGAAAACCGGGGATGGTGGCTCCGCGCTACTCCAATTTTACCATGCAGGATGCAGATTTGATCATCGCTATCGGAACACGTCTGGATCCCGCTATGATCGGGTACAACCCAGATGACTTTGCGCCGGATGCGAAAAAAGTCATCGTTGACGTGGATGAGAAGGAATTACAAAAATTTCAGTTTGACATTGCATTGAAAATACAGACAGACGCCACGGCATTTATCAAGGGACTGATAAATCAGCTGAGGCAGAAAAATATGGCAGATATTGCACCAGAATGGTTGGCGCGGTGTCAGGACTGGCGGGAAAAATATCCCGTTGTACTGGAAGAGTTCCGGCAGGATGACGGAGCGGTGAATCCTTACCATTTTATTGATACACTGTCCGAGGAACTGGCAGATGATGATGTAATTATTCCGGGGAGTTCCGGCGCAGGTATAGACGTTTTCTGGATGTGCTATAAAAACAGAAAGGATCAGAGGGCGTTGGCAACTGGAGCGCTCGGATCTATGGGGTATGGACTTCCAGCAGCGATCGGCGCGTGTCTGGCGTCAGGAAAGCGGACAGTATGCGTAGAGGGCGATGGAAGTATACAGTTAAATATTCAGGAGTTTGCAAGTATTGTGGGGATGCAGCTTCCGATTAAAATTTTTATTCATGGAAATGGCGGTTATCTTTCTATTATGAATATGCAAAGGAACCATTTTTCGGGGCATTTTGTAGGGGCAAATGATAAGAGTCATCTGTTCCTGCCAAATTTGATGAAAGTGGCTGGTGCTTATGGTTTAAAGGTATTTGAAATTCGTAATCACAAGGAGGTGCAGGAAAAAATTGAGGCTACGCTGAATGCGGAAGGTCCGGCACTTTGCTATGTTCATATGAGGGACGATGTGCCGATTCAGCCGAAAGTAATGTCGAGAGTTGCTGAGGATGGGTCTATGATATCGGGTGGTTTGCGGGAGTTGTGGCCTTTTTTGGAAGGATAATTTTATTGGGAGAAAGTGTATGTTACCATTACGTGATGTATTTGAAATGCAAAATAAAGCAGAAGAGTTTTTGTCCACATGGAAAAACAATCGGGGTATGCACGTGATTTTGTACGGGGGAGGGGCTGGAATAACATGGTTTTTAAAATTTATGAAAAAATATGAGATTCCAGTCGAATGTGTTATTGACAGGAACAAAAATGTACACGTGGATGGCGGGATACCCGTAATGTCACCCGGTGAAGCGTTTGAGGAATATGATAATGCAATTGTTGTTATTGCGGCAATAGCGCATAAAAGCGAAATAGAAAAATTTATTAAAAGCGAACGGCCAGATTTTATTGTGCATTCTTTCGACCCGACGTTAGAAGTATTGCAGGACAAAAAATACGAGGAGAGAAAGGCTTATTATTTACAGCATGAGCAGGAACTGAGTGAATTAGAAGCTTTGTTTAGCGATCAGAAATCGAAAGAAGTGTTGTCTGATATTCTAAGGGGCGCACTGACAAGCGATGTGGAATGTTATAAACATAGCGCCAGCAGTTCCCAATATTTCCCGTCATTTGTTCGTGAAAGTCTAACATTGAAGGAGAGATTTGTTGATGTTGGCGCCTTTACGGGAGACAGTATCAAAGAATTTATGGAAGCGGTGAAAAACAAGTTTGATAAAGTATATGCTTTTGAGCCTGACGCAGCAAATATAGCTGAGGCTTATAAGTCAATTAATGATGAAAGAGTTACATTTTATCAATATGGTGTTGGTAAAGATAGAGGTATTTCCTATTTTTTGAATGAACAGGAGAAACCAAACGAAGCTGTTTGTGTCACACAGGAAAAGACGGATAAAGCCTTTGAAGTAGAAGTTGTGCGGTTAGATGATGTCATCAAGGACAGGGTTACATATATCAAAATGGATATTGAGGGGATGGAAATGGATGCCTTGATGGGAGGCAGAGAGTTAATCTGCCGTTATAAACCTAAATTGGCAGTCAGTGTTTACCATAAAATGGAAGATATCATAGAAATACCATATTACATTAATAATTTAGGCTTAGACTATAAACTGTATTTGAGACATTATTGGGATTGCAATGGAACAGATACTATTTTGTTTGCAATTTAGGGTGTCAGCAAGGTTTGGATCGGTAGGAAAAAATTATACTGAGGAGAAAATGGGATGAATTTGGTTAGAGAGCAGGATCTTCAGCAAATATTATCAAAAATTCCCTATGAGAAGTGTGAGGGAAAAACATTTCTTATCTCAGGCGCTAATGGTTTTTTAGCACGGTATATGGCAGATACGTTAATGTATCTTAAAAAAAAAGGCTATGTGCAGAAGTGTACAGTTATTGCGTTGTGTAGAAATCGCAGGAAGGCTGAACGTGTATTTGAAGAATGGCTGACGGATGAAGATTTTCATTTAATGATTCAGCCGGTAGAAAAGAAAATAGATTATGCGGGTAACATAGATTACCTAATACATGCGGCCAGTAGTTCGCAAACAAACATAGCGCAACTATATCCAGTTGACATTATGGAGGCAAATATCATAGGCAGTTATAATATGCTGGAACTGGCAAGGGAAAAAAAAGTTGAAAGTTTTCTGTTTTTCAGCAGCGGCGCTGCGTATGGTGATGTAGATGAATATGAATTGCGGGAAGATAAGACATATAATATGGATTATCTAAACATGAAAAATTCATATGCGGTAGGTAAGAGAACAGGGGAGGCTTTGTGCAGGGCATATTGGCAGCAATATCTGGTTCCGGCAAAGGGAGTAAGGATTGGTCACACATACGGACCGGGCATTGATTTGGAGGATGGTCACGTTTACTCAGATTTTGCAAAAAGTATTATCGAGTATAAGGATCTTATTATTAAGGGAGATGGAACCGCCTGCAGACCATTCTGTTATGTCTCAGATGCAGTTTGTGCATTTTTTTTGATTCTTTTAAAAGGTCAGAATGGAGAGATATATAATATGGTGAATCCCAAAATGAATGTCAGCATTAAGGAATTGGCGGATTTACTGGTGGAGAGGGTCTTTCCAGACCGAGGATTAAGAGTTGTTGTCAAGAAACCGGCGACGGGAAAAAGTGTCCAGAAGCTGCATGTCAGCACGACAAAGTTAGGAAATTTAGATTGGGATCCGAAGATTGATTTGGATGAGGGGTTTAGGCGTTTGGTACGCAGTGAAGAATTGGAGCAGAAGTTAGGATCATAGTGGCAGGAGGATGTGGGAATGGAGAATGATATACGGAAGGAGTTGGTGGTTTACGAAGCGGAGAAATCTGTCCGTGAATTGAAAAAACGTCACAAAACCGTATTACAGCATCTTATGAATGGTGAAGGCTACTATATATGGGGAACAGGGAGATTAGGGAAATTCTGTTCTGAGCAAATGCAAAAAACGCATAATACGCTGAGAGGATTTATAGATAATGACAAGAGCCGTTGGGATACAGAAAAAAAGATTTATTCTCCCGCGTGCTTATCAGAAGATGACATAATTATTGCGGCTTCACTCTTTTACCCCCAAATTTTGGAGCAGCTGCATAAAACGGGAAACTGTCTGGCAGTATATTATGAAGAACTCGCTTACATTATGGAAGAACTCGACACATACTACATGGGTTTTCAGAACATTTTTACCGAATTAGAGGAAAATAAGAAAGCGTATATAAATATATTTGATGTTTTATGTGATGACATATCAAAAGAAATATATAAAAATCTACTGAAATTTAGGATGACACTGGATCACAGGTATACATCTGCAGCATTGCAATTATCATTACAATACGGGTCACAGGACTTTGATGAACTGGTAGTCCGCAGATTTAATGAACATACGAGTTTTTATGATATTGGTGGATTTGACGGGCAGACAACTTTAGATTTTATTCAACGTGCTTCTGCCTATAAAAAAATATATTTCTTTGAGCCGGACAGATATATGATTGAGCAGACAAAAGAAAGGTTGAGCCAGTATTCCAATATAGAATTTTATCTGGCGGTTGTAGGGAATAGAACGGGTAAAATCGGCTTCAGCAGTAGTGGTGATGGGAGTAGCTTTGCGTCTGAAGAGGGTGGTGAAACAGTTGACATGGTGTGTCTGGACGATTTCATTGATTCTTCGGAGAGTTATGTCAAATTTGATGTGGAAGGTTTTGAGCTTTCTGCCCTTGAGGGGTGCGAGCAGGCAATTAGAAAGTACAAACCGATGCTGTCGGTCAGTTTATATCATAGAGCTGGGGACATTCATGCGTTGATTAACAGGGTGCTAAATTGGAATGCAGATTATCTTGTATATCTGCGCCATTATACAGGTACATATGCGGATACCAGAGCCTATTTTATTCAGCCGAAGTAGAAAACATGCGGTGAAGATTACGACAGGCGGTTTAATATAAAAAATTCAACAAGTTGATATGGGGGATAACCTGCTTATGAATAAGGATTACTATGCATTTTTAGAAAAATTAGATAATTTTTATAAATGTCCGCAGAGTTTAGAAGTGCATTTGAAAGCTAAGTGGGAGAGGCATAAATATATTTGTGTTTTTGGAGTAGGAAATGTGGGCCGTTATACGGCAAAGGCTTTGAGAAGTTATGGCTTTCGGGTAGATTATTACTGCGATAACGATAGCCGAAAATGGGGACAGGTATATGACAGCATCAAATGTTTGTCGCTGGAAGAACTGGAGCAAATAAAAGAGCAGACACTGGTCATTATTTGCGGGAGGGCGTATCAGGATATTTTTAGACAATTGAGTGTATTGGATTATCCTCATTTAGACAGAATTTTTATTAATAAATTTGCTGTACATGAGTATCTATTGCAAAATACAAAGGAGTATATTGTAGATAGGGTCAATAAGGTACTGGAAATATGTGCTGATGAGCAGTCCGAAAAAGTGTTTCTAAGGATAATATCGGAATGGCTTAATTATGAATCAGGTGATCTGGGTGACATATGCAGGTACGACCAGTACTTTTGCGAGGATATTCTGGTATGGGAGAACAATGAAGTTTTCATTGATTGCGGAGCATATGATGGAGATACGCTGCGGGAATTTCTTAGGGTTAGAGAAGATCGCTTTAAAAAAATGATTTTATTTGAGCTTTCCAGTAAGAATTACAACAGGCTGATGGAAAACATAAGTTTGCTGCCGGAAAATATGAAAAATAAGATAGAAACCCATAATCAGGGAGTGTCGTCTAAACAGGAAGTAATTTTTTATGAAGAACTGGATGAGGGATGCAGCACAGGAAGTCCAGGAACAGAAAGAGGAAGCTTGACGACAATTGACAGTGTTTGCGGGGATGAAAATGTAACCTATATTAAAATGGACATTGAAGGAAGCGAAATGGATGCGTTGGATGGTGCAAAGAAATGCATTTTAAGGAACAAGCCGAAACTGGCTGTTTGCCTATACCATAAACCCCAGGATATGTGGGAGATTCCTTTATATATAAAACAAATGATTCCAGAATATAAGATTTATTTAAGGCACCACACAGATTTATTAAATGAGACGGTGTGTTATGCGGTCATATAAAAGTGAAAAAACGGTGGAGGATTGTAAATGAAAATAGAAGATATACGGCAGATGTACCAGCAAGGCAATATTGATACAAAAGAATATGCTGCGAGGATGTTTGAAAAATATGAAGAATTATTTGCGTATAAAGAACTGCTGAAGCAATCAAAGGTAAAAGAAATCAGTATTAACGAGCAAGAGGTGCTGTTCAAAATCTTTATGAATTCTATTGCAAATAACGCGCAGGAATATGAAGTGATTATGGAATTACAGAAGAAGGACAGCGCTGCTGTTCAAAATACGATTTTGTCGCTTGGAGATTATGAGTCGGAAGAACTGGATATGGTAAGCAGAATTGTGGACTTTATCAGAAAAGAGGAGAACAAAGCGACTTTTTTTGATATAGGAGCTAATTTGGGATGGTATACGATCAACATAAAGAAGCAATATCCAGACATGGAAGTATACGCATTTGAACCAGTAAAAGAAAATTATTTGAGATTGCAGAAGCATATGTCATTAAATCAGGTAAGTGGTGTGAATGCATACAATATAGGAATGCACTGTGAAAATACAAATATGGAATTTTATTATGATATATGTGCGTCAGGTGCATCTTCGTTAGCAAACTTATTGGAACATGATGATACAGAGATTGTTTCCTGCAAGGTAGTGCGGCTTGATGATTTTGTTAATGAGCATTCTGTTTCTTCGATTGATTTTATTAAATGCGATGTGGAAGGCTCGGAACTGTTTGTCTATGAGGGAGGGCTGGACAGTATCAAAAGGTATAAGCCGGTCATTTTTTCGGAAATGCTCAGAAAGTGGGCAGCAAAGTTCGGTTATCATCCGAATGATATTATCGAATTGCTGGCAACGGCGGGATATGAATGCTATGTAATCGGTGATCAAGGTAAATTAAAAAAATTTTCGCGTGTGGATGAACGGACTGTTGAGAAAAACTATTTCTTTTTTCATCCGCAGAAACATGAAGCAGTATTGCACCAGATGGAAGAAGGATGGATGGAATGAAAGTTATTATTTTGGCTGGTGGTGCGCAAAGCACCCTAAATAATGAACGGGAGGGAATTCCGAAACCCATGCTTGACCTTGGCGGGCGTCCCCTCCTCTGGCATATTATGAAACAGTTTTCCAAACATGGATTTAAGGAGTTCATTGTGTGCGGGGGATACCATGTGGACATGATCAAGGAGTATTTTCAAGATTTTTATATTTATGAGTCGGATATCACAGTAAATCTTGCAGACAATACGGTTGAGGTTCATAAGAAAAAGACGGAGGACTGGAAGGTTACTGTGGTAGACACAGGATTATTTTCTTCCACCGGACAGCGTGTCGGCATGATAGAAAAGTATGTTGGGGGAGATACGTTTCTGGTTACTTATGGAGACTGCCTTTCAGACATAAATTTCAGCGCATTGCTGGAGTGCCATTGCAAAAGCGGGAAAGATGCGACGATGGCGATGACAAAACCTACGGGACGGAGCCGTCTGCTGCCGATCAACAGCGATGGCTTTTTGAAATATACAGCGGATGCTATGACGGAGAATGATACGGCCTGGATCAATGCGGACTGTTTTGTTTTTGAAAGAAATGTGTTTCGGTATCTGCAGGGCAACTATAATCTGGAACAACAACTCATCCCGATGCTTTCTGCCAGAAATGAACTGGCAGTTTACCGGCATTATGGTTACTGGGCAGCGATAGAGACGAAGAGAGATTTTGCGGCGGCTGAAAGTTTATGGAACGCGGGAATGGCACCATGGATGAAGGATAGGAGTACATAGAATGAAAGTGGTGATCTTGGCAGGAGGCCGGGGTACCCGGATTGGCGGGGAATCTCACCTGAGACCGAAACCTATGATTGAGATTGGTGGTAAGCCGATTTTATGGCATATTATGAAAACTTATTCTTATTATGGCTATCACGAATTTATCATATGCTGTGGGTATAAAGGTCAGATGATAAAGGAATATTTTACACACTATTATGTGCGGGAGGCGGACAGCACTTTTCTTTTGCAGGACAGGAAGACTGTGGTGCATGAAAGCCGTGTGGAACCGTGGAAGGTGACATTGGCGAATACAGGTTTGAACACCTTGACGGCAGGACGAATCTTAAAAATAAGAGATTACATAGACGGGGATGAGTTTTTTCTGACTTATGGGGATGGCGTTTCCGACGTGGATATTCCTGCGTTGCTGGAGTTTCATCATCAAAAGGGACTGATTGCCACAATTACGACCACGCAGCCGGCAGGACGTTTCGGTGCGATCAAGATTGATCCCCAAACCAATCGAATTGAGAGTTTTAAAGAGAAGGCACGGGCAGATCAGGCATGGGTGAATGCCGGATTTATGGTGATGAACACGAAGGTTTTTGATTATCTGGGCGACGGAAGTACGATGCTGGAGGGGGAACCCTTTGAGAGACTCGCGGCGGATCACCAGATGGCGGCATATAAACATGAGGGGTTCTGGTCACCAATGGATACGATGCGAGACAAGGAGTATCTGGAGAGTCTGTGGGAGATTGAAAAAGCGCCTTGGAAAATGCAGTAGGAGTCTTTTAACAGATACAAATAAGGAGATGACGAATGAGTAAACGATACGCTAATACAGTAAAAAAGATGTTGGAATTTGCGGCAGGTAGAGAGCTGGTTATGTGGGGAAGTGATGCTTTAACGCACTATATTTATGAAGATATACTGAAATTTCCGGGGGGGGGGGAATTAAATATTTCATAGACGATATGCAGGTCTGCAAGGAATACAGGGGTGTATCTTATAAGAAATCAATCGAACTTTTTCTGGAAAATAAGGAAGAAATTTATATCATTGCCTTTGTCATTAAAGGTCACGCAGATATCTATCAAAAGCTGGTGGATATGGCGTTTGAACCAGAAAAGGATTTTTATATTGGCGGTATTGCGGGATATCAGGCAGATTATGACGTGGTTGATGCTATGCTTGGATATAACAGGTATTATGGAGAAACGTTAGGATTTCAAATATATGGAAATATCGAAAATGAGCATGCATATCGGATTATGACTTTAGGGGGGAGCACGACTGATCCTACAGAGGGAAATAATAAATCATGGCCGGAACAGTTATATGAGGGATTAAGAACAGATTACCCCGATATCGTTGTTATAAATGGAGGATTAGCTGGATATGCATCCAATATGGAACTCCTGAAACTGATTCGTGATGGGCTGCGTTATAAGCCAGACATGCTTCTTACTTTCGATGGATTTAATGATGTTAATTTCAGCTGTGTGTGTGAAAATTACCCGCTGCTGCACCCTTATGCAAAGAAAACATTTGACAGGATAGAAAAGAATGGAAATTTTGCACCAGATACGTTGGGGTTAAGAAGCCCTTCGCGGCTTGTATATGGCATGGCGGAACAGAATGCGGACTATGAAATATATATTAGAAATTTAAGAATGATTCATTCTATAGCAGAAGAATTTGGTATGATACATATCGGTTTTTTGCAGCCAATGTTTTCTATAGGCAAGCCAATAATAGATGAAGAATCTGATTCATTTTATAAAGAGATAACAAGGGAATACGCATATATTTTAGACAGGATGCAGTTGTTTAAAGAAAATGTTGCTTTGTGGTTAATGCAAAAAGAGTATATGCATGATTTGACACCTATATTTGATAATAAACCACATATGTACTACGATATTTGCCATGCAACAGATGAAGGAAATGCGGTGATTGCCCAGAATATAGAAATATATGTTCGGGAAAGGATGGTGAGTGCATGTTAACATTGGGCATATCCGGGTTATACCACGATTCTGCCGCCGCATTATGTATGGATGGGATGATTATTGCGGCAGCACAAGAAGAAAGATTTACCAGAATAAAGCATGATTTAAACATTCCATACCATGCAATAGACTATTGCATGAAAGAGGCGGGATCATCTGTAAAAAATTTGGACTGTGTGGTCTATTACGATAATCCGTTTTTAACGTTAGACAGGAGTTTGAAGAATGTGATTGCACTAGGTAAAGAAGGTAAACAGTTTGCAGAGCGCAACCTGTCGTCACTATTACATAATAAAATTTGGATTGAAGATCATCTAAGAAAGAGGTATGGAAAAATTGGGAGGGAGGATGCATTGTGGTTTGCGGAACATCATATATCACATTGCGCTTCGGCGTTTTATCCTTCTCCCTTTGAGGAGGCTGCAATACTTACGATAGACGGTGTGGGGGAATGGACGACGACAGCCATAGGTGTTGGGCGGGGAAACAGTATACAAATTTTAAAAAGAATAAATTATCCTCATTCTTTGGGGCTGCTATATAGTGCATTTACATATTTTTGCGGCTTTAAAGTAAATTCTGGCGATTACAAATTTATGGGATTAGCGCCATATGGAGAACCTGTATATACAGATTTGATAAAAGAAAATTTAATTGACATCAAACAGGACGGATCCTTTCGTCTGAATTTAGAGTATTTTGATTTTTATAGAAATGATGTAATGACAAATGAAAAATTTGCTGAGTTGTTTGGCGGTGAGCGCAGGGCTCCGGAATCTCTCATTACAAAACGGGAAATGGATATAGCAGCTTCTGCGCAAAAGGTTACGGAAGAAGTAATCCTTTTGTTAGCCAGACATGCGAAAGAAATAACGGGCATGAATCATTTAGTCATGGCGGGTGGAGTTGCTCTGAATTGTGTGGCGAACGGCAAATTGGTGCAGGAAAATATTTTTGATGATATATGGATACAACCGGCAGCCGGAGATGCGGGCGGCGCTTTGGGAGCAGCATTATATGCAGAATATCAATTGGGAAAGGAAAAAAGAGTGGCTGCGGGCGATATGCAGAAAGGAAGCTATCTAGGTCCTCAATATAGTGAGGAGGAAATAAGGAGTTTTTTAGATAAAGAGGGATACAAGTATCACGCCATTGATAAAGAACAGAATTTGTATCTTGAAATAGCCGGATTACTTGAAAAAGGAAAGGTAATCGGACTGTTTCAAGGAAGAATGGAATATGGACCGAGAGCCTTGGGAAACAGAAGTATCATTGCGGATGCAAGATCGGAAGAGATGCAGGCAAAAATTAATTTGAAGATAAAATATAGGGAGTCATTTCGACCTTTTGCACCTTCCGTGCTGGAAGAAGACGTCAGCAAATATTTTGAACTTACTAAAAGAAGCCCATATATGCTGATTGTTGCGAATGTGAATGAAAACAGAAGAAAACCCTTCCATGTTTTGGAATCGTTAACAGACAGCGGTTACGATATGCTTCAAGTGGTAAGAACCGGGAGATCCGATATTCCGGCAGTCACGCATGTGGATTACAGCGCCAGAATACAAACGGTTAGTAAAGAAACAAATCCATATTACTATGGTGTTTTAGAAGCTTATAAGAGAAAAACAAATTGCAGTGTAATAGTCAATACTTCATTTAACGTGCGGGGAGAACCGATTGTGTGTACGCCTAAAGATGCTTATAGATGCTTCATGCGAACCGAGATGGACGTACTGGTTCTCGAAAATTGCATCCTATATAAGGAAGAGCAGGGCACATTTATAGATGAAGACTGGCAGAACGAGTTTCAGTTGGATTAAAGGATAGAAAGGGAAAAGAATATGCATGAATTAGATCTGCTGCAGCCGATGACCCAGAAGCTGCATGATGCACATATTATGGATGAATGTTTATCAGCCGGGAGGGACGAAAAAAGCTATTACAGCGAAAATACTGGAACATATCTGGAACAACTGCAGATAAACACGCCCGTTTTGTTTGAGAAAAAGCTTCGGGAAATGTGGAGTGATGCGGACGAGAACGAGGATGTTCAACGATTAATTAAATTAGTGACTGTTCTGGCATTTAAGATGAAAGAGGAAGAATGGGTTTCAGATGTTGTAAAAGAGAGAATTTATAATTTTTAGGAAGAGGTTACAGATGAAACAGAAATCGGAGATTCAGAGTCGGGATGAAATTTTGCAGCTCGTGAAAGAATATTGTGATATTTACCACAGACAGAAAGAATATCAGGAGGGCGACCGTATTCCCTATGCGTCCCGCGTTTATGACAGCGCAGAAATGGTGAATCTGGTGGACAGTGCGCTGGAATTCTGGCTGACCTCGGGGCGGTATACGGATCAGTTTGAAGGCGGGTTTGCCAAGTATTTAGGTGTAAAGCACTGCTCGCTGGTGAATTCGGGATCGTCCGCAAACCTGCTGGCATTTATGGCGCTCACTTCTCCGCTTTTAGGGGAGCGTGCGGTTCACCGGGGAGACGAGGTCATCACGGTGGCGGCGGGATTTCCGACGACGGTCGCGCCGGTGATACAGTTCGGGGTGGTGCCGGTATTCGTGGATGTAACGATTCCCCAGTACAATATAGATGTAACGATGCTGGAAGAGGCACTGTCAGAGCGGACAAAAGCGGTTATGATCGCCCATACGCTGGGAAATCCCTTTGACATCAAGGCGGTCAGTGAATTTTGTAAGAAGCATAACCTGTGGCTGATAGAGGATAACTGCGATGCGCTTGGTTCGACTTACACACTGAATGGAGAGAAGAAGTTTACGGGAACCTTCGGAGATATTGGCACTTCCAGTTTTTACCCGCCTCATCATATGACGATGGGTGAGGGGGGCGCGGTTTATACGAACGATCCGCTTTTACATAAATGCGTGCGCTCTTTCCGGGACTGGGGCAGGGACTGTGTGTGTCCTTCCGGGCATGACAATCTGTGCGGGCACCGCTTTGACAGGCAGTACGGGGAACTGCCGCTGGGATATGACCATAAGTACGTGTATTCCCACTTCGGATACAATCTGAAGGCAACGGATATGCAGGCGGCGATCGGCTGTGCACAGCTTGAGAAATTTCCGGGGTTTGTGGAGAGAAGAAAGCACAATTTTCGGCGACTGAAAGAAGGGTTGCTGGCGGCAGGTGCAGAAAGGTCCATCACGGAAAAGCTGATTCTCCCCGAAGCGTGTCAGAACGCTGATCCGAGCTGGTTTGGCTATCCGATTACGTGTAAAGAAGGAATAAAGCGCAGCGGTGTTGTAAAGTATCTGGAGGCGCATGGCGTGCAGACGAGGATGTTGTTTGCGGGCAATCTGACAAAGCACCCCTGTTTTGATGAGATGCGGGCGAGTGGAGAAGGGTATCGCGTAGTGGGAGAGCTGACCAATACCGACCGTATTATGGCGGACACTTTCTGGATCGGAGTTTATCCAGGAATGACCGATGAGATGATTGATTATATGACGGAAATGCTGATTGCAGCAATTCGATAATTGCTAACGGCGTGAACTTCTTTCGTAAACGTGACGATAGACTGCGCCGGATTGTGAGGCTGGAAATTATGCTGGATTTGGAATTTTACCGTGGAAAGAAAATATTGGTTACCGGGCATACCGGCTTTAAAGGAACATGGCTGTGTGCGGCGTTGGTGCAGGCTGGGGCGGAAGTGACGGGATATGCTTTGGAGGCGCCCACATCTCCTTCCGTTTTTGAACTGACGAGTATGGAAAACCGGATGCGCTCCGTGATTGGCGATATCAGGGATCTGCCACATTTAAAGGCGGTATTTGAGGAAGCCAGACCGCAGATTGTCATTCATATGGCGGCACAGCCCCTTGTGCGGGAATCTTACAGAAATCCCGTATATACTTATGAAACAAATGTGATGGGGACGGTACATGTTCTGGAGTGCGTGCGGACGTGTGAAAGTGTACGCTCTTTTGTGAATGTGACGACGGATAAAGTTTATCTAAATAAGGAGTGGGAGTGGGGATATCGGGAAAATGAGGAATTGAATGGGTTTGATCCCTATTCCAATTCCAAATCCTGTTCAGAGCTGGTGACAAGCTGTTATAAAAATTCTTTCTTTTCAGATAGGGACAGCGGCAGGGTACTGGCAGTTTCCACTGTCCGGGCTGGAAATGTGATCGGCGGCGGGGACTTCGCGGCAGACAGGATTGTCCCAGACTGTATCCGTGCCGCGATGGAAGGCAGGGAAATCGTTGTGCGCAGTCCCTATTCGGTCAGACCGTATCAGCATGTGCTGGAGGCGGTTTCTGTATATCTGATGATTGCGCAGAAACAGTATGATGACGTAAGATATGCGGGAAGTTATAATGTGGGACCGGATGACACGGACTGTTATTCCACAGGCGAGCTGGTTACGCTGTTTTGTGGAAAGTGGAAAAGTCTGACAGGGCAGGAGACTATCTGGAAGAATGTTTACGACGGCGGACCTCACGAGGCGCATTTTTTAAAACTGGACAACGCCAAGCTCAAGAAAACCTTTGGCTGGCACCCTGTGTGGAATGTGGAACACGCGATGGAAAAAGTGGCGGAGTGGACTGTGGCGTATGTGGAAAAAAGGGATATGTATGCGGTGATGTGTGAGGAGATGGATGCGTTTATAAGTCTTACCTAATGGCAGAGATAATATGATACTATGCTTAGACTGACTCTCAAAAGCAGGCAGCATTGTGAGGATACCTTTTATTAGATATGATTAAAATGCCAAGAACAGGCTATATTTAATTAGTAAGGTATGATATACTAATATCTAATGCATAATGTCTTGAGGGAGGGGCGAAATGAATTTAAAAAAGTTTAGTTTTGGGAATTTCAAATCCTTGTATCATACATCTTTTGAACCTGGAAAAGTAAACGTGTTTATAGGGGCAAATGGTTCTGGAAAGTCAACCATTTTGGAGGCAATAGGACTTTTAAGCGCGGCAATGACGGATCGTGTGGATGCAAGCAGTCTTCAAAGAAAAGGAGTTCGTTTAAGTTCCGCCTCCTTATATAAATCAGGATTTAAGGGTATTGAAAAAACAAAACTGACGATGGACTTTTCTGTAGAATGGGAAGAAAAGGAAAATGCATTCCAGTATGATGTTCACTTGATGACGCCCAAAGATACAGATTATTGGAAATATCATTCAGAAGCCTTTTTCCAAAACGGTGAAAAAAAGTGGGGAAGAAGTAATGCTTCGCAGCGCAGAAACAATAATCATATTGGTTTTTTCTTGATTGACGATGATATTGAATTAGCGGAAGGAAGAGAAATCGCCGAGAACCTTAAAAACTATGGGATATTTCAGCCAAATACGATGACTTTGCGGGGGACAGTCAGTGATCCCAATCAGATGATGCCAGTTGGATTAAACGGAGGAAGACTGGCAGAGGCATTACAGGAATTGATGAGAGAGGAAGAGGGAGAATGGTTTTTGGGCTCTTTGGAGATGGAGGATGTTCTGGAGTTAATTGACTGGGCTTCCGACATTTCCATAGCCGTCCCGAAAAGGAAAAGTATTAATTCCAACATTCCAACGATGAGACAGATCGTTGAGTTTGGGGATCGGTTTATGAAGGACAGTGTCAGATTTACGGGGTATGATGCAAGTGAAGGAGCTTTGTATGTTTTGTTTATGCTATGTCTGGCAATGCATCCGAAGAGCCCCGCGGTCTTTGCCATAGACAGCTTTGACCATGCATTGAATCCGCGGCTAGCAAAGAAGATGATTCAGGTTTTTTGTGAACAGGTGTTACAAAAGGAAAGACATGTATTTTTGACAACACATAATCCGCTCGTTTTGGATGGACTCGATTTGAGAAACGATGAGATCAGACTGTTTGCTGTAGACAGGGATAAAAACGGATATACACAGATAAAAAGAATTCTTGTTTCGGAGGAGTTGATCCGTGCCGGGCAGCCGCTATCAAGGCTTTGGATGAATGGAAGACTTGGAGGGGTGCCGGAGTTGATATGATGAATATAGGGATTGTCTGTGAAGGACCTACAGATTATATTATTTTAAGCAGTGTGATAGATAAAATTACAGGAGAAAATAATTATTACGTCCAGCTGCAGCCGGAACCTGATCTGACTGGAGCAAACGGAAATGGCTGGAAGGGCGTGTGGAAATGGTGTTGCGATCATGCAGGGATTAAGCAAAGTTTTATGAAAGATATAGTGCCTGCGCTTGATGTTTTGATAGTTCAGATGGATGGCGACGTGTCGCGTAAAGAAAAAATAGTACATTGTTGGTGTGACTCTGTTTCTTGCGAACACAAGGGAAAGAAATGTCCGCTGGAGTGTGATAAGGAACCGAAAATAAGGAATACATGTCCGATTATGTTGCCGTGCCATGATCACAAGGAATCGGTTGAAGGTCATATGGAGCATCTGAGAGGCTTGATTGGGGCGTGGATAAAAAATACGGAAGATATGTGCATTGTTGTTCCTTGTGATAGTATAGAAGCGTGGATCATTGCCGCTTATGATGGATTAGCGGATGTGGAATCTATAGATGATCCCTGGATACGGATCATAGCCAAAGGGAAACATTACCATGGTATAAGGATTTCGGGAGATAAGAAAAAAGTTGGTGTATATAGGCAATTTGCGGAAATGGTATGTATGAAATGGAAACAGGTTACGGAGTTGTGTCTAAGTGCAAAAATGTTTGAAAAAGAGATTGTTGGTTTTTGGAAGAATTGATAAGCTAAAGATTTAAGATAGGGCTGTCGATACATTAAAAGTAGTGTTGACATATCAGGCATTGGAGAACGAATAACATATGAGAAAGAGTCAGAAAAAACAAATTGAAAATATGCTTGAAGTGCTTGATAAGGCGCAGGATGCGATAAAAAAGGCATTAGGAACAAAAAATGCTGAGATAGCGTTATCGTTGTTGGAGCAGAGTCAAGACTCCGCGATTCAGATTGGGGGTATCATAGAAGAATCCTTTGGAGAGGATTTTGTCACAGTCGGACTTTTGGAAAATTATTGTGAACAGCTTTATCAGGTGTACGAATTGATTCGTAAACGTCAACCGATTAATGTCAATAAGACACACAAAAATTTGCGTAAAGAGCTGATCTGCATAGAAAATAGTGTAAAAAACGATATACAGGTGAGAACCACGGCGGTGTTCCTGCCGTATAAGGCTTCCATGTGGGACAGTCTGGAGAGCGTCTGGAAGGCGGCGGATGAAGACCCGAATTGTGATGCGTATGTTGTGCCTATTCCCTATTTTGATAAGAACCCGGATGGGAGTTTCCGGGAAATGCATTATGAGGGGAATGAATACCCGAAATATGTTCCGATTACGTCTTGGGAAAAGTATGATATTGCAGCGGAGCATCCGGATATGATTTTTATTCATAATCCATATGATGAATTTAACCATGTGACCAGTGTTCCGCCTATGTATTTTTCCAAGGAACTGAAAAATTTTACGGATTTATTAGTATATATACCTTATTTTATATTGGGAGATATAGATCCGAATGACCATGAGACGGTAGAGAGAGTAGAACATTTTTGCACAGTCCCGGCTGTAATTTACGCGGATAAGGTAATAGTACAGTCAAAGAGATGGCGGCAGATTTACATTGATGTTATGACGAAAACGATGGGGAGTGATACCAGAAAGGTCTGGGAGAAGAAAATCTTAGGTCTGGGTTCCCCAAAAATAGATAAGGTACATGCTACGAGTAAGAACGATTTTGAAATCCCGGCTGAATGGCTGAGACTTATTGAAAAGCCGGATGGTAGCTGGAAAAAAATAATTTTTTATAATACAAGTGTATCATCGTTGCTTCAGCATGGAGAAAAGATGCTGGAGAAAATGGAATATGTTTTTCGGATTTTTAAAGACAATAAGGATGAGGTGGCGCTTTTATGGCGTCCGCATCCTCTGATCAAGGCGACAATAGAGTCCATGCGTCCTCAGCTCTGGATGGCGTATGAAAAAATGGTAAAGAAATATATAGAAGAGGACTGGGGGATATATGATGATACGGCAGATATCAACAGGGCGATTGCCATATCTGATGCGTATTATGGGGATCGCAGCAGTGTTGTGAAGATGTATGAGGAGACGGGAAAGCTGATTTTGTTACAAAGTGTTGATCAGGAGGAGTCTTGTACAGATCAACAGGCAGATGAAGAAAATTGCCCGTTGAATTTTCTGGCAGGAGTACAGGTTGGAGATGATGTTTATTTTTCTGCGTGGAATATGAATGGGCTATTTAAATATAATCCGAAGATAGACCAGTGTTATTTTTTAAAATATTTTTTTGGCGAAGAAAATTGGGGGCTGCATAGTGAGGCGATACTATATGGGAATACTATCTGGTTTATTCCGAGAGCTAGTGAGCGGATTGCAATTGTGGATTTGGAAAATTTAGATATTTCATATTTGGAATTGCCGGAAGAAGGACATAGGCCGAATGATAAAAATATTTCTCCCAGAAGAATATTTGCATGTCACGAAAAGGGTGAGAAATACCTTTGGCTGATCCCAAATGCGTATAGGCTATTTATAAAAGTTGATATGGAGCAACGTCAGATTATTAATGTACAGGAGTGGGGGAAAGATGAGTACTTAGGCGCAATAGGTGTGAGAAAGGGGAATACGTTGTGGGTTGCTATAAATAGTTCTCGGGAATTTAGAATAATTAATCTGTTGACTAATGATCAAATTATTAAAAAGAATGAACATGGAAATATTTTTTATTTGGGAATTCTGAGCTATAATGGGGAAATTTTGCTATTTCCCCAATTTATGAAAGACGGGGTACTGCTATTAGACGACGAAATGCAAGAGAGAGAAAAAATATGTTTAGATGATGGTGAGCAATGGTACTGTGAGTATGGGGATTTTGGAGATGATAGAGATATGCTATTAGTTCCGTATTGTGGCAAGCGGAGTGTACGTCTGCATATAGAAGATGGCGAGTGCTCAATTAAGGAAATACAGGAGTTACAGGTGGCGGAAGAAAATGCCTATTGTTCTTCAAAGATGATATATAATGATCAGATCTGGTTTTTGTCGCACGTTACTGAGAGACCAATTTTCTGTTATGACAAATTGGAAAATGAGTTCACTTATCGTTATATTTTGATGTCAAAAAGAGAGTACGAGGAAGGCTTAATGGGAGAAGTGAGCAGATATGGATTAAAAGGTACGCCGCTGTCTTTGCGCAGAGTGTTTAGGGAAAATAGTCTTTCAATCTCTCAGTTTATAGAGGTTGCAAGGTATGAAGAGGAAGAGAAAAGAGTGGATAAGGAGTCAGAGAAGGGAAGGATAATCTATAATGTGCTGCAATAAAATAAAGGGGCTTTATGAAAAAATTAGCGCTCAGTATTATAACATGTAATAGATCAAAACATATTAGGGAAGATTTGGCTTTTATTGCGCAGCCTACGAGAGAACAGAATATTGATATCTATATTTTTGATGGGAGTTTAAATGATTGTACGCAGTACGTGGTCAATCAATATATTATGAAAGGAAATGACCATATTCATTATTTTCATATGAGTAAGGCGGTGTCAGTGTCAGAGAACTTTTGTGAAAGATTGGATAATGCGATTCATGTGCCTGAAGCGAGATATGTATGGCTGTCTGGTGATAAGTTCGTGATACGACCGGAAAATTATCAAAAAATCTTTTCGTATATTGAAGAATCGTATGATATTATAACTGTTTATGGACAGGGTGTATTGAAAGGGAGCAGAAGGTTTAATGAAGTTGGCGGTTTTGTCGATTATGCCATTGTTCCAATTACTCATTTGGGTTCTACAATTATAAAAAAGGAATTGATTGAGCCTTATAATCTTCAGCGTGAAATGAGGAAGCAGCCAGCATTTGGTCCGCAACTGATTTATTTGCGGGCAATTGCGGATAGTGATAGTTTCAAAGGTGCCGTAATTGATGCTGGATCACGGGATCGAATTGTATCGCGGTATAAAACCGAAAGTAGTACAGTGGGTTCGATGTGGTCTGCATGGGTGTTGTGGTGGTATCGCTTTATTGAGGAGCTTCCAGCAGTCTATGATACCGTGAGAGAAAATTTATATAATAAACCCGATTTACAACTAGGATTTTTTTCTTTAAAAGAGCTGTTGCGACAACGTTCAGAAGACCAGTTCGACTGTAAAAAGTATTGGGAATGTAGGGAATATGCAAAAAAGGTAATTGTTATGCCGGCGGTGTTTGTGTTTTGCATTTCGTTGTTTCCTAGGAACTTCGCGAAATGGCTTTGCCTGAATTGTGATTATGGCAAAAGAGTTTGTGATTGGATAAAGGATGGTGTGAGGCTGATTGGTGAAAAGCTGTGATGAGTTTAGGAAAATCTGCGAGCGGAAGATTGCAAGGATAACAGAAAATGCAAAAGGGAGAAAGCTTTATATCTGGGGGGCAGGTGGTGGCGGAAAGATAGTAGAAGAGGTTTGTCGTGAGCATGGTTTGGAAGTTTCTGGATATTGCGACAAGCGAGCGGATGATATTAAGGAGTATTTAGGATATCCGGTATACCGACTTTCAGAGATGAACCCTAAAGAGCAATACTTAATTATTTCTTTAATGAGCTTTGAATACGATGTGTTGAAATGGGCACATGATATTGGATATACCTGTGATGACTGTTTTTATATAAATGAATACGAATGGTGCAATAAGGAAGATATTATTTATAGGGGATGTAAAATAGGGCGTTATACATATGGATATGAGACGCTTCTATATCATTATCCATTGGCGACATCAATCGGAAGGTATTGTTCAATTAATGCAACTGCGAGCATATGGAATAATCACCCAATGGGTTATATGACAACACATCCGATTTTGGACTATCCGCTTTTCTATGAATGGCAAGTGTATGAATCAAGAGAAAAATATATTCATCAATACGGGAAACATTTTTGTAATGCAGGTTTTGAGGATAGTCCTCTCAGAAATAATGGGGAAATTATAATAGAGAATGATGTGTGGATTGGAGCGAATGTGATACTTTTGCCGGGAATTAAAATTGGGAACGGTGCAGTTATTACGGCAGGTGCTGTCGTGACAAAAGATGTGGAACCTTACGCAGTGGTTGGAGGCGTTCCGGCTAGGGTGATTAAGTATCGATTCACAAAAGAAGAGATTGGAATATTAGAAAAAATTAAGTGGTGGGACTGGACAATAGAAGAAATAGAAAAAAATATTGAATTATTCTATCAGCCAGAAAAATTTTTTAAAAGATTAGAGAAATACACTTGAAAGATGGGAGGCAAGCGTATGAAGGTATTGTCAATGTATCTTCCACAATTTCATAAGGTAAAAGAGAATGATGAATGGTGGGGGGAGGGCTACACTGACTGGAATAGTGCACAAAATGCGCGACCCTTATACGAAGGACACTATCAGCCACATCTTCCTTACAACCAATATTATTATGATTTGATGAATAAAAGCACATTAGAGTGGCAGGCATCATTAATGAAAAAATATGGAATAGACGGACAATGTATTTATCATTATTGGTTTAAGGACGGTAGGCAGATATTAGAGAAGCCAATAGAAAAGCTTTTAGAGTGGAAAGACATTGATATGCCCTTTTGTTTTGACTGGGCAAATCAAAGCTGGGCTTATAGTTGGTGTGCAGTAAAGGGTGTAAATGTATGGAATGAAAAATTGGATAAGCATAGGGGAGGTAGAACAGGCTTGCTTTTGGAACAGCAGTATGGCGACGAGAAAGAGTGGCGGCAACATTTTGAGTATTTGCTCCCTTTCTTTAGAGACGAGCGATATATAAAAGTTGATGGAAAGCCAGTGTTTGTTTTGCATATTCCAGAAGATATACCGGTTATAGCTGAGATGACGGCTTGTTGGAGACGTTGGGCCGGGGATGAGGGATTGAATGGGATTTATTTTATAGGGGCTTATAATACGAACGAAGAATTTGTTGATGCGGTGTTTTATCCTGCACCTACGGTGGCGACGGCATCATTGTTGACGGGTGAAATGGCAGATTGCCATCCAAGCGTCTTGGATTATCGGGCTGTATGGGAATATTTGATTAGAAGGGCTTACAAGGAGAAAGACCATATGGTAGGAGCATTTACCGGATATGATGATACACCAAGACGCGGGACGAAAGGAATGGTCATTGATCATGCGTCACCAGAGATATTTAAAGAGAGCCTGGCAGAGCTTATGGCTATTAATGCTAGTCATAATCAGCCGTTTACCTTTATTAATGCGTGGAATGAATGGGGGGAGGGTATGCATTTGGAACCGGATGAGAAGGACGGATTCGCTTATCTGGAAGCGGTCTCTTACGCAAAAAAGCAATATCAGAATTAATAGGTATATTTAAATGTGAGGAGGACAATCAGATGCAGCAGAATACGGAACTAATCAGTGTAGTTGTTCCGGTTTATAATACGGAATCTTATTTAAACAAGTGCATAGACTCACTTTTAAATCAAACATACACTAATATGGAAATTATTTTGGTGGATGACGGATCAACAGATCATAGTGGCGAGATTTGTGATTCTTACGCTGGGAAGGATAGCAAAATTCACGTAATACATAAGGAAAATGAGGGGACTGCATCGGCAAGAAATAGAGGTTTGGAAATTGCAGGAGGAGAATATATTGGTTTTGTAGATAGTGATGATTATGTTGCGGAGGACATGTATCAGACATTATACAATTATATGCAGGCGGATATAGATGTTGCATGTTGTGGCAGAGTGTGTATTTCTCCTCAAAAAAAATGCAAGAAGTATTGTTTGAACGGGGTAGAGGTATTTTCGAGGGAAAAAGCATTGGAAGAGTTAGTATTATTAAGAAAAATAAGTTCTTCTGTTTGTACAAAACTATTTCGAAAAAGTTTATTTTACGATGTAAAATTTCCTGTAGGAGTTATATGTGAAGATATTCCGGCAGTATATGAGTTATTTAAAAGAACAAGAAATGTATGCCATATAGGTGAAGGAAAATATTTTAATTCTTATAGAGATGATAGTAAATCTAATGGAGATTTTTATGGGAGGAGAATAGATTATTTGCTTTTTAAAAGAGATATATGTATAGATATCAGTAGGAATTATCCTCGGTTAGTTGAGCAGGCAGAAGCAGGTTATATGCAGGCTGCGATATATATTGTTGATAATATTCAGATGAGCGTGGCTCGAGATAGATATGAAAATATTGAAAAAAGAGTTCGGAAGATGATTCGCAATATGACAATAAGAAATATAAAAAATCCATATCTTGATAAGGGAACGAAAAGGGAACTGATAAGAAAGGGATATGAAAAATATTAAGTAGGCTATCAGTGTAGTGTCTGCAGAGGCACTCAAATAATTGGCTTTAATGGTATAGGAGAAGTATATGAACAAGTCGGTGGTGTTATCAATTGTAATTCCTACGAAAAATCGGGCTAGATTACTGGAACAGGTATTGGAAAGTATAGAAAGACAACCAGCAGACCCGGATGTTTATGAAGTTCTTGTTATCGACAACGGCTCCACAGATGAAACGAAGGATGTGGCAAAGGCGTTTCAAGGAAAAATTAAAAATTTCAGATATTTTTATGATGCCAGACCGGGGCTACACGTGGGAAGAAATAAAGGTTTGCTGAAAAGCAGGGGAGAGTTAGTAGGATATCTTGATGACGACGTGATTCTTTTTCCCAACTGGATCAATGCAGTTATAGATGCGTTTGAAGATGAAAAGATAGTGCGTCTTGGCGGAAGCGTAATACCTTATAATATGGAAATATTATCAAAGGAATTTAGGGATAAATATGAAATAGTAAGAGGGAATTTTCATTTTGTCTATTGTATTAGTTGTTTCTGGCAAGCAGGCATTTCAGAACAGGACAACAGGGTATGCAGAGCGAAGGCTGACATGGGGTTTGGCGGAAACAGCGTGTATAGAAAGAGCATTTTGCTAAAGTGCAGAGGATTTCACCCGGATGGAATGCCAAAACATTTGTTGATGTATCGGGGAGATGGGGAAACTTATGTAGAAGATTTTATTATGAGTCATAATATGAAAGAATTGTATTGCGCACAGGTTTCTGTGTATCACATGATAGATGAGAAAAGAGTGGATGATACTTACATTGATTATATGCACTTCCGCAATGGCATATCAAGTATGTACACTAACTTACGTAAGGATGCCTTAAAGGGTGGAATGAAACACTTTTGTCATATCCTTTGGGAAGGTGTATCTACGAGAAGGTTCAATAAGGAAATTAATGGAGAATTATATCTTTTATTATACTATATTTTTTATAAAAAAATTCGTTATTGGGTTCATAAAGAGAGTTACTTCTAACTTTGGATGCGTGTGAAAATGAGGAGCAGAGAAAAATATGGATTTTATACCTGTAAATGAACCGCTGTTAAATGGCAATGAAAAAAAATATCTTTGCGAATGCATTGACACAGGCTGGATCTCATCCGAAGGTCCATTCGTGAAAGAGTTTGAGCAGAAGATGAGCGCCACAGTGAACAGAAAATACGGCATAGCCGTATCCAATGGCACAGCCGCCTTGGAAGTGGCGGCGCAGGCTCTCGGGATTGGAGAGGGCGACGAAGTGATCATGCCCGCATTTACGATCATATCCTGTGCCATGGCGGTGACGAAGCTGGGGGCGGTTCCCGTGCTGGTGGACAGCGACCCTCATACTTGGAACATGAAGGTGGACGAGATCGAGGCAAAGATCACCCCGAAGACCAGGGCGATTATGATTGTCCACATCTATGGTCTGCCGGTCGAGGTGGATGGGATTCTGGCTCTGGCAGGGAAGTATGGTCTGAAGGTCATAGAGGATGCGGCGGAGATGCACGGGCAGACCTATAAAGGAAAGCCCTGCGGGAGTTTTGGGGATATCAGTACATTCAGTTTTTATCCGAATAAGCACATCACCACAGGAGAGGGCGGCATGGTAGTGACGGATGATGAAGGGCTTGCGGAGCGGTGCCGGATGCTCAGAAACCTGTGCTTCAGAAAAGATGTCCGTTACGTGCATGATGAGGTCAGCGATAACTACCGTTTTACGAACCTGCAGGCGGCGGTCGGGCTGGCGCAGCTGGAACGGCTGGATGAGTTTGTGGCGCGCAAGCGTGCGATGGGAAAGTATTACACAGAGCAGTTAAGTGATATAGACGGTCTGATTCTTCCTATAGAAAAAACAGACTATGCGGATAATATTTACTGGGTATATGGAATGGTACTGGACAGGCAGATAGAAGCAGACAATAAGGTGGTGCAGAAGCTGCTGGCGGAAGAGGGAATCGGATCGAGGACCTTTTTCTGGTGTATGCACGAGCAGCCGGTCTATCAGAAACAGGGACTGTTCCAAGGGGAGACATATCCCGATGCGGAGTATCTGGCAAGGAAGGGATTTTATATTCCCAGCGGGCTGGCACTGACACAGGAGCAGATGGAGCGGGTGGTTGCGGGTGTGCGTAAGGTGGTCAGCCGGCTTGTAGGGTGAATCTGATAAAACAATGTGCCGGTCTGGCAGAAAAGATTCTCAGATGATGGGAGAAAATATGGGACAGGTTGAAGAAGTTAAGAAAAAGAACAAATTACTGGCAATGATTATCCGCAATGACTACGAATGTGAGGGGGTGGATTTCATCACCCCCAGCGAGTATTCCCAGCAGATGGCATATATGCATCATCCGGCAGGAAAGGTGATCGATGCCCATGTACATAATCTGGTGCACAGAAATGTGGTGATGACGCAGGAAGTGCTGTTTATTAAAAAGGGTGTTCTGCGTGTGGACTTTTATGACGAGTATGAGGACTATCTGGAGAGCAGGGATTTACATGCGGGGGACATCATACTTCTGGTTTCGGGCGGTCATGGATTTCAGGTTCTGGAAGAGGTGGAGATGATCGAGGTAAAGCAGGGACCCTATGCGGGAAGTGATGATAAAAGGCGGTTTGCAGGAATAGAAGCGGATCAGGTAGTTTATCACAAAAGGGAACAGTAGCCGGACAGGAGCAGACATGGAAGTTTTTCAGGATTATGCATATTACTATAACGCATTTTATCGGGATAAGGACTATGCGGCAGAGAGCCGTTAGGTGGACACGCTGCTGAAACGGTATGGGCGTGACATCAGGAAGATCATCAATTACGGATGCGGGACGGGCAGGCATGACATAGAACTGTCAAAACTCGGGTATGACTGTACGGGCATAGACTTAAGTGCCCTTATGATTGATATTGCGAGGGAGAACAGCAAGTGCATGGATGCGGATATTGGCTTTTCGGTTGCGGATATTCGCACTTATGAACCGAAAGAAACATATGATGCGGTGATCTCCCTGTTTCATGTAATGAGTTATCAGAACAGCAACGATGATATTGTGGCGGCATTCCGGAGTGCCAGAAAGGCATTGAAGGACGGCGGTCTGTTCCTCTTTGACTGCTGGTATGGATCGGGCGTATTAAGTGATCCTCCCGTCGTCCGTGTCAAGGAAGTGGAAGATGACACGTATAAACTGGTTAGGATAGCCAGACCTGTGATGCATGACAGGGCAGATGTGGTTGATGTATGTTATGAGGTTCTTGTGACGGAGAAAGAAACGGGTCTCACAAAAACAATCAGCGAGACGCATCACATGAGATATTTTTTCAGACCGGAACTGGAATATTACCTAAAGGAAGCAGGGTTTGAACTGATTGACAATCTGGACTGTGCTACGCTTGGGGAAACGGGATATGGTTCATGGACGAGTTATTTTGTGACAAAGGCGGTGTAGTACGGATTATCAGATGAGATATTGCATGATGGGAAAGAGGCTGGAATTTTATGAAAAAAGTGATTTTGATGTCGATGGAGGATGATAAGATAGAATGGTCGCCGGCGAAGTATCAGCTTTTAGATAGTTTGAAGGCACGGGGATTCGTAACTTATGTTATTTTACCAGACAGGCTTAAAAACAGAAGTAGAATTACTGCTATTGATTATGTCATAAACGCAAAGGGCATGACGGCGTGGGAGATTCGTAAAGAAATAATAAAAATTAATCCACAAATTGTTATTGCAACACTATATGTGGATACAGCGATTACTTATCTGTTACCCTTTATAATGAAGGATACATCTTTTTATTATTATAATTTGGAAATTTATACGCCATATGTAGACAAAGAAATAATGTCAGAGGATATAAAATATTATTTTGGTTATAAACTGAGGTATCCGTTAGAAAAGATAAAGGAGATTTTGTATACAAGGTTTGCCAAAGGATTCACCATTCAAGATCCACTTAGAAGAAAACTGGCTGCAAAATATCACGTGTGGCATCCCAATACAATATATATACCTAATTCATATGTGTTTAATGAGTCGGCGCTTGTTCCAAAGGGCCGAGAAGGGGTGATTTATTCTGGTGGGATTAAGCGTAGGTTTTTAGTGGAACAGTTTGACGATCTCAAGAGCATACATGATCTTCCAGTGGTTTTTACGGGAATTATAGATTCATGGTGTTTTAAACGTATAAAGAAGCTTCAAAGGACAAATCCGAATCTTAAATTTGTACAACAGGTTTTGTCAATTAATGAGTATACAGACTACGTGAGACAATTTGCAATAGGTCTTGTGTGGTATAGTTCATTGAAAGAGGATGAAACACATTATTGTATGGGATTATCGTCAGGAAAGATGTTTAAGCACCTTAGCTTGGGACAGCCGATTATTGCGGTCGATTGTATGGGAATTACTGAGACAGTAAATAAATATCAACTGGGAGTTGTGATTCATAATATTTCAGAATTGCCGCAAGCATATAAAATTATTATGGATAATTATTCTTATTATCAGGAAAACGTGATAAGGACGTATCAACAAAGGTTTGACTTTAAAAAGAGAATTGAGCCATTTTTAGAATTAATAGAAAATGATGTAAGCTTGAATGTTTAAAAGAAATAGCGTATTTACGAGGAAATAAGTGGTGGTGAAAAAAGTATTATATATTTTCAATGATGATGGCTTTGGCGGTGCGGGACAGTCTTTGCTGGATATGCTTATAGGAATTAGGAAATGGATAACCCCGGTGGTCGTTATACGGGACGATGCTCCTGTGGAAGAAAAATTCAAGGAGGTGGGTATACAATGTCACAGAATTCGCTTCTCTACGGATTTTGTTAAGATAGGAACCGGGGACGATCGTCAAAGGGCGTGTGATTTCGTCAAAAGCTATGAGGCGGCTTTGCAGCTTATTCCTATTATAAAGAATGAAAAGATACAGATGATTCACATTAATTCAAGTGTAAGTTATTTTGCAGCGATCGCCGCACTGATGATGGGAATTCCTTATGTCTGGCATATACGCGAACTGTTAGAGGAACAGTTTGGATGTGAGTTTTTAGATGAAGAATTGAAGGTGAGTCTTTATCAACAGGCTGATGGACTTATTACCATATCGGAGTATGTACAGAAATCCTATTTGGAGAAATATAGGCTTGAAACGACCAGACTATATGACGGATTACATATCAGCAGGTTTAAGGAAGTGCTGGGAGAAAAGTCATCCTTTGATCATACGTTTATTGCCCCGGGTCTGATCACGCCGGAAAAAGGGCAATGGGATATTATCAGAGCGGTGGAGATATTGAAAAAAAGAGGATTTCCAGATGTAAAGGTTACGATTATTGGCAACGGGGATACCTCTTTTATATGGGCGATGAAGAAGTATATCCATAAGCAAAATCTGGAAAGGAATATTCGGATTCTGCCATTTTGCAATGATCTGTCCAGTTTACGGCGTGAAGCGTCCTATGCGATTACGAGTTCGCAAAACGAGGCTCTTGGAAGAGTAACGATAGAGGCGATGCTGGCGGGGAACTTTGTCATCGGAGCAGCGAGCGGCGGCACAATAGAAATTATTGGTGAAAATGAAGAAAGAGGGCTGCTGTATGAGCTGCACGACAGCGAAGCCCTTGCAGATGCCATGATCAAGGCAATGGAGCTGCCGGATGATGTGAAAAACAGAATGCGGGAAACTGCACAGGCGTATGCGGAGGACACATTTGATTCCCAATCGTATGGCAGTACAATAATAAACCTATATCAGGAAATCTCAGATTCTTACCGGCGGGAAGAACCGGCGGAATTATTTTTAGCAGATTTAAAAAGGAAATATGAGGCAGCTAAAAATACAGATACGGAAGCGGAGAAACAGCCGGAAGAGGATACGCGATACCGGAAATCGGAAAAGGCATTGAAACTGGCAGTAAAATGGCTTGAGGTCAGACAAAACGGACATAGTCTTGCAGAGTACTTGAAAAGGAAAAATATTCATAGCGTTGCCATATATGGCATGGCAGATTTAGGCAGAAGGTTTTATGACGAATTGGAAGGAGAAGATATTCAGGTCAGATATCTTCTGGACAGGAATCCGGGGAGGATGAATCTGGTACTTGAATTTACGCCTTTAGATGGAGAAAGGATGGATGTGGATGCAGTAATTGTAACTGTTGCAGGTGCGGAGGAACAGATTGTCAAGGATATTAAAAGAAGAGGCTATCCGCAGGTTATTGGTCTGAGTGAAATAATAAGCAGTTTTTAAAAATAATAAAGATTATAGGAGGAAATGACAATGAAAAAACCAGTATTATCCATTTTATCGGCATTAACAGGGGCTGCGATCGGCGCGGGAGCAATGGGAAAGGCATCTAAGGACAGGTTAAACATCGTCCGCTCATACCGGGACAAGCATCTGGCGCTGTTTTTGATGATGAACGAGTGGGTGAAGGTGAAACAGCAGGGAAAAAATCTGGCTGATTTCTTTGTGAAGAACGGCTATAAGAAGATCGCGATCTATGGTATGAGCTATGCGGGGGAGACTCTGGTTGATGAGCTGAAGGGTTCCGAAGTAACCGTTGCTTACGGCATCGATAAAAATGCGGACTCTCTTTACGCGGATGTGGAAATCGTTTCTATGGAAGACGATCTGGAAGAAGTGGATGCAATCGTGGTGACGGCGATTACGTTCTTTGACGAAATAGAAGAGAAACTTGCGGAGAAGGTGGATTGCGAGATTATTTCGCTGGAAGACGTGTTATACGAAGTATAGTTGCGGGGAAACCAAAAGAGAGGACATTTTTCATATGAAACTGATACTGTTCGGCGCAGGATTTTTTGGCAAAAAGGCATATTCCCTGTTCGGGGAGGAGAACGTTTACTGCTTCTGCGATAACGCGGTGCAAAGTGATAATGAGAAAACCGTATATGGAAAGCAGGTCATAACTTTCGATACACTTATGAAGATCTATCAGCAATATATCATAGTGATATGTCTCAAATTTGATTTCTCGCTGGAAGTCTGCAGGCAGCTTGACGATGCGGGCATGGAGAATTACCTTGTGTACGAGATGTTTTCGGAATGTGGGAAAACGTCTGATGAATGGAAAGTGCTGTTTCAGGAAAAAACCGCTGTGGACCGGATGTACAAGGAGTCCTTTAGGTATCTGGCGGGAAAAATGAGGGCGCAGCTCCAGTATCTGAAGCGCCATGCGGATATCACGGCGTTAAAACCCGCTACCGGGGAACTGCGAAAGCGGCAGTACAGGCTGCTTGATCAGGCGGCAGAATTTTTTGCCTTTGTAAAAGAACTGGATATTATGCCTTTTCTGGTATATGGGAATCTGATCGGGGCTGTCCGGCATCAGGGATTTGTACCGTGGGATGATGATCTGGATTTCGGGCTGGTGAGAAACGATTATGAGAAGCTGCTGCAGTTTGCCGGAGAAAATTGTGTGGTCCTGACAAAGTGTGACGAAGTCTGGGCGGAATATAACGGGGAAATGCTGAAACATAGTGAACTATATAAAAAATTCCCCGGTAAATATCTGTTTTACCTCCGGCCGGATTTTATTCAGGTTTTAAAATGTACCGCAGATCAAGGCAATTATTATGTCATGGATCTCTGGGCATATGATTTTTATCGGAACGAATATGATATCAGCGACTATAAAAAATGGATCGAGAGAGTCAATGCGGAAGCGGAAACGATAGGAAGTAACAGGGAAAAAGTGGAATTTATAAGGAGAGAGCGGGAGAACAATCCGATGGTCAGCGGGGAGATGACGGACCACTTTTTCCCCGGCATAGACAATTTTGGCGGCTATCCCGGAGGAGGCGCCATGAAGGAGTTTGACAGATGGATTCCGGCAAAAGAAATTTTCCCCCTAAAACAGGTGAAATACGAAAATACATCCTTCTGGGCGCCCAAAAATATGGAAGTAATGCTTAGCTTTGCATACAAAAATTATATGGAGTTCCCGGAGGATATGGGGTTTGTGACCCATGATGCGGAAGGGGCGGAGGCGGAATAAACGGAGTGCCGGATACCAGCCGTTGGAAGTAGCTCGGACAGGGAGGTTTTTGTGAAAGTTTCCATTATAACACCATGCCTAAACAGTGTCGGTACGATACGGCAGACTATGGAGAGCGTGCTGGACCAGACATATAAAGACATCGAATACATAGTTGTGGACGGCGGTTCCGATGACGGCACGCAGGAGCTGATCAGGGAGTATCAGCCTAAATTCCGGGGCAGGATCAGATATGTCAGTGAGAAGGACAAGGGAATCTACGATGCCATGAATAAAGGCATTAGGATGTCACATGGCAGACTGATTGGCATTATCAACAGTGATGATTACTATGAGCCTGATGCGGTGGAAAATGCGGTTACACATATGACTGCGGACAGATATCAGGTGGTTTATGGTTATTGCAGGGTATTCAATAATCGTCAGGTGGTAGATGTTTTAAAAAATAGTCATCAGGATCTGGCAGACCAGATGATACCGCATCCTGCCTGTTTTGTAACCAGAAATGTGTATTGCGATTTTGGCATGTTTTTAAAAACCTTCAGGATTGCGAATGATTATGAGCTGATGTGCAGACTTTATAAATCCGGCGAAGTAAAGTTTATACAAATCAGGAGGATACTTGCAAATTTCAGGATGGGCGGCACCTGCAGCAATGTGGAACGGATGGAACGGGAAAATGCAATCATAGCGTATTATCACAGGATGATATCTTTTAAGGACATGCTGGGGAGGATGCTGCTGTAATCATTTTTACTGCCCAAAACAGATACTGCCGGGTGAAAGGAAAAGCCAGAGGACAATTAAGGAAGGCGCGGATATGAAATTGAGAAACAGTCTGAGTGTTATAGTTACTGTATATAATTGTGACCAGTACATACAGAGATGTCTGGACAGCCTGACGGGTCAGACATACAGCGAATTTGAGATAGTTATAGTAGATGATGGATCAATGGACGGTTCCGCAGACATATGTGACGAATTTGCGGGAAAAAGAGCAAATGTGCACGTGATTCACAAGGTGAATGGAGGAACTGTTTCTGCGAGAATGGCAGGAATAGAGGCGGCATCCGGGGAGATCGTCGGTTTCATAGATGGAGATGACTGGGTTGATCCGGAGTTTTGTGCCTGTCTGCTGCAGCCATTTCAGGAAAATAACGACATTGACGTGGTTTCGTCGGGACTTTCCTTTGAGTATGTTCGCGATGTGCAAAAAAATTATGTGCTGACAGACGGGGTGAAACCGGGACTGTATACGGGAGAGGCACTGAGAAGCCGGGTGCTTCCTAATTTAGTCTGTGATTATGAGAAGGATTCGTTCGCGATTACGACGTCTGTTTGTTGTAAAATGCTTAAAAGAAGCATTGCACTGGAAGCCATGGTGAGTATGGACGAGGGGCTGACTTTCGGGGAAGACGGCGTGTATGTATTGGCGGTATTATTGAAAGCCGGTAGTGTTTTTGTGCTGGATCAGGCATATTACCATTATGAACAGCATGAGGCATCCCAGAATTATAAATACGGGATGAAGTCATACGAACAGTTAAGCAGACTGCAACAGTGCATGGCGAAAATAGCAAAGGATGCAGATATGTATCAGGTGCTGAAACTGCAGATAGATTATTATATGAAAACGTATTTAAGAAAAATTGCGATGTGTGTGTATGATATAAATGAAGACGGAAGAGTGTATTTGTTTCCGGCAGACAAGGTAGCTCCGGGCAGCCGGGTGCTGGTTCACGGAGCAGGTAAGGTTGGACAGCAGTATATCAAATATATTGCGAGGACGCGAAAATATGATCTGGCAGCGTGGACAGATAAAAACGAGAAGAGAGAATTTGTTGATATATATATACCTTGTTCTATAAAGGAAATACCTTTGTTCCAATATGATTATATCATTTTGGCGGCGGCAGGCGAGAACGTTCTGGAACAAATGAAAGAGGATGTCTGTAAATATAATATATCGGGAAAAAAGATTGTGGCGGTAAAACCTGTCTCGTACAAAATTTAAATTCGGGAGAAAACATTGAATCGTCTGTGCATTTATCTGACCTACAACAAAGAAAAGAAACTGTATGACTACATAGGCAGGGTACTGCAGTCCCTGCGGGAATGCTGTCAGAAGGTCTGTCTGGTCTGCAATTATGACCGCATAGAAGAAGGGCAGGAATATGCGAGATCCTATGCGGATCAAATTTTTTGCCGGGAAAACAGAGGCTATGATTCCGGCGCGTATAAGGACATGCTCTGCAGGTATCTTGGCTGGGATGAAGTGGAAAAGTATGATGAGATTATTTTGGCGAATGATTCGTTCTTTGGCTTTTTTTACCCGCTTCAGGATACCTTTCGTCTTATGGAACAGGGGGAATGCGACTATTGGGGTATGACGGGGCAGGCGGCGGGCGAGTACAGAAATCCGCTCCGGGAGTTTGACGCGCATATACATAGTTACTTTATGGTATTTCGGAAAAATATCATTGAAAGCAAAGCGTTCCGGGATTTCTGGGAAGAACTGGCATATCCGCAGAATTTCAGACAGGCCATAGTCAATTTTGAACTCGGTATAAATGAACGGTTGAAGGCGTGCGGATTTATCGGGAAATCTTACATAGACCTATATCAAATTCAGCTCGGACGAAATGAGAACCCCTGTTACAGCAAGACTTTGGAACTGGTTGAAAAATATCGAATGCCTGTTATGAAAAAGAAATGTCTCTTGGTGAGAAGCGCGGGGTTTGAAGATACGTTAAGGACGCTTGCTTTTCTGAACCGAGAAAACCTATATCCTGTGGAGTGGATGATCCCGTTTCTGGAGAACCAGTTTTATATTCCGGGAACAGGGGATGGTGTCTGCAACAGTCTGGAGATTTTTTATCATAACCACCCGGAAGTGTATATTTACGGGACAGGGATGTGCGGAAAGGGGCTTTCCCACTATTTTGCCCATAAAGGATGGGAATATAAGGGACACATTGTGACAGATAAGAACAGGACGGATATCCCTGCTTATGACATGGAGGAGGCGGATATCGGGTCAGACACCGGCATTGTTATCTCTGTCGTCGATCCCGGGATAGCGGAAGAAATCGCGGCGCATATTGGCGGAAGGTGCAGCCGGGACCAGTTATTTTTTATCTCAGACTGCGCGGCGATAAGGATGCCGGAATAAGGTGGCAGGAAGGGCGTGGAGATTCATATGAACATAGCAATGGTGATAGCCGGGGGAAGCGGGAACCGTATGCATCAGGACATACCGAAACAGTTTCTCACGGTAAATGAAAAGCCGGTCATTATCTATACGCTGGAGGTGTTCCAGCGGCATCCAGCGATAGATGAGGTCGTGGTGGTCTGTATTGAGGGATGGGAGCAGGTGTTGTGGGCTTATGTGAAGCAGTTTAACCTGACGAAGGTAAGCGCGATCGTAAAAGGCGGAAACTGCGGACAGAACTCGATTTACAGAGGGCTCGTGGAGATTGGAAGGGAACATAAGCCGGATGACATCGTACTGGTCCACGACGCGATCAGACCGATGGTATCGGAGGAAATCATATCTGACTGCATCAGCAAGACGGTGGAGTACGGTTCCGCCATCGCATGTATTCCGTGTGCGGAAGTGATGCTGGTGACGGAGAATCAGAAAAGTTCCGGGCAGGTATTTGACAGGGATCATCTGAAGCGTACCCAGACGCCGCAGGGATTCCGTCTGGGCAGGCTCAGGGAGATGCACGAGAAGGCGCTGGCACAGGGGATCACGGATTCGACGGCGTCCTGTATGCTGGCGATCCAGATGGGCGAGGAAGTCTATTTTTCCAAGGGGTCAGAGAAAAACCTGAAGCTGACTACCGTGGAGGATATTGATATTTTTAAGGCATTGCTGCTGGCGAAGCGGGCGGAATGGCTCAAAGAATAAAACGGCTGTGAGGGGATGGTCAGTATGAGGTATCTGGAATGCGGGGCATATCGTGAGGATGTAGAGACAGCAATCGCGCATACTGTAAATTTTGATGCGTTCAGGAATAAAAGGGTATTGGTTCTTGGCGCGTCGGGGCTGATCGGTTCTTTTGTCACGGACTGCTTTCTGTATGCGGACGAAAAATATGGCGCGGGCATTACCGTCTACGCGGCGAGCCGGAACGCGGGACAGCTGGGAAACCGCTTTGGCGGGGAACAGAAGGGGCGTCTGTATTTTATTGAGGCGGATGTGACGGATCTGGATCTGGATCTGCCTTTTGATTTTGTGATCCATGCGGCGAGTTACGGGCATCCACAGGCATTCCGGGAAGAGCCTGTGGAAGTGTTCCTGTCCAACGTGACCGGCACGGACAAGGTGATGAAGCTGGCAGGGAAGAACGGGAAATGCCGTGTATTGTACATATCATCCGGGGAGGCGCAGGAGGCGGTTGACCATCTGACTGCAAGAGCATGTTATCCCATGGGAAAGAAAGCGGCTGAGACACTGTGTATTTCTTACAATAAGGAGTACGGAACAGACGTGGTCATAGCAAGACCCTGTCATACGTTTGGCGCCAATGTGACGGGCAACGACAACAGGGCGTCGGCGCAGTTCATCGCACTGGCGTCTGCCGGAAAGAATATTGAAATGTACAGCGCCGGGGAGCAGCGCCGCAGTTTCTCCTATGTGGCAGACTGCGCTTCGGGGCTTTTAACGGTTCTTGCAGGCGGAGAGAGCGGACAGGTATATGGGATATCCTCCGGCGAAAGCTGCACGGTGAGGGCGTTTGCCGAAGTGTGTGCCGGTCTGGGCGGCAGCCGGGTAGAAATACATCTGCCGTCAGGCACGGAAATAGCGGAGACATCACCGATCAAGGATCAGATTGTGGATAACAGCGGGCTGAAAGCGCTGGGATGGCAGGCGGCATTTTCGATTCGGGAAGGGATCGGGAGATCCTTACAGATTATAAAAGAGATGGGCGGGATATAAGATGGAGTCATATCGGATCAAAAGCATCATAGGTGAAATTGCAGACGGGATTGAGGCGCTGATTGAAAGGAAAGTGATCCGGCAGGATGCTGACGTCATTCTGTACGGGCTGGAAAGGCATTCCTTTGCGATGCGGACGATTCTCGCAAATCTGGGATATCACAATATAGAGGGGTACATATCTGACGATGAGGTGTTGGTGGCGCAGTATCAGTTTGACATCAAAAATTTTGCCTGCCGTTTTCTGAACCGGGAGGAGGACGCGATCAACGTGTGGGGTGTCGAAGAGAGACTTAAACCCTTCGACGACGGTGCGCTGGTTCTGGTCGCGTCGGAGAAATACGCGGAGGCGAAAAGCAGGCTGGAAGCCTTGGGGTATGAAGAAAACAGGCATTTTTATATTGTGTATGATTTTGAGGAAAAGGAGCTGGAAGCGCTTTTTGCCGGAAAGAAAAAGATGTCTCTTCCGGAGATACAGCAGACGGAGAAGGAGATACTTGCCTATATGGATGGACAATGCAGGAAGCATGGGCTGAGATACTGGGTCTGCGGCGGCACGCTTCTCGGGACAATCCGTCACAAGGGCTTCATACCGTGGGATGATGACATTGACATTTTTCTGCCCTGGAGGGACTACCAGAAACTGATAGAGGTATTTGAGGAGACGGAAAACTACAGTATGCTGGGATTTGGCACGTCAGAAGTAAATGAGTTCCCGGATCCGTTTGCCAAGGTGGTGGATAAAAGAACGCTGATCGATGAAAACATCGGCACAGTCAGGAAGGTAAATCCGTTGTTTATCGACGTATTTCCGCTGGTCGGGATGCCGGACGGCGGGGAGGAGAGGAAACTTTTCTTTGCGGGCTATAAGGAGCTGAACCGCAGCATATGGCAGGCTTTTTACGCGTCAAACGGAAAGACGGATGTTTTTCCCATGTGGTATGAAAAGCAGAGAGCATATTTGTCCCGGTATGATTTCGACCAGTCTGATTACGTGGGTGTGCTGGGAACGGCTTACTGGGAGAAGGACTGTACGACCAGACAGGTTTATGAAAAAACCCTGCGTATGCCCTTTGAGGATATGGAAGTGAATGTGGCAGCCGGTTACAAGGAGTATCTGGATCATCTGTACGGGAGCGACTGGATGCAGATTCCGGAGGAGAGCAAAAGGAAGACGCATCACACGGTAAACGCTTACCGGGAGAGCTGACATAGCAGGATGGGGGGAACAGAAATGATAGAGGCATTGCGGGACATATACAGCCGGCTGGGGGATGCGTTATCCCGGACAATATTTATTGACAGGCTGGATTACAGTATTACGGGGGAGAACAGCCGGCTTGAGAAAATGATAGACGGGGCGGTGAGAAGCCGGAAGGAATGGAAGGATTTCTGTGGACTTCTGGAAGATAAGGCAAGGCAGTATGACTTGTATCTGTTTGGCGCCGGTATATGGGGGAGGACGCTGCATCAGGAGACCAAGGAGCGGACAGGCTGGAAAGGGGTAATAGACAACCAGCCTGCCGGTAAGGCAGTATCCAGTCTGCCTGTTTTTACTTTGGAACAATTCATGGAGCAGTATGACGACCGGGCGGTGGTTGTGATTTCCTCCTACAAGAACGGGGAGGAGATGTCTGCGCAGCTTACGGCGGCGGGTGTTCCTGCCAGTAGAATTGTCGATGGGGGAAAGGTGATCTATGATCTGACGGAAGGCGCCGCCTATTTCGATCTGGAAGCGCTGGGACCGCCGGACCCGGAGGAAATTTTTGCGGACGCGGGAGGATTTGACGGAAAGACGACCGAAAGGTTTCTGCATTGGTGCGGGGGCAATGGCTATTCTTATTGCTTTGAGGCGGACCGGGCTAACATAGACTCTATCCGCAAAAACCTTGCAGGTTATGGCAACTGCGAGATTGTGCCGAAGGCGCTGTGGTCGGAGACGACAGTACTGTCAATGAATATGAAGGGAAGCTGTGGGTCTTCCATTACTGCAGAAACAGGGGACGGGGATTTACAGGCAGTCGAAGCGGTCGCTCTGGACGATTTTTATAAGGACATTCCTGTGACGTTTCTGAAGATGGATATTGAGGGCGCAGAGCTCGCGGCGATACGGGGGGCGCGGCAGATCATTTCAAAACGGCATCCGAAACTTGCCATCAGTATCTATCATAAGCCGGAGGATATTGTGACGCTTCCGCGGCAGATTCTCGAGTATTACCCGGGGTATCGGCTCTATCTGCGGCATTATTCTTTTGGATGGTATGATACGGTTTTGTATGCTGTGCCATAGATGGGAAGAGATCAGTTGATAGAAAATGCAGTTAAGGAGAAGCGAAAATAGATACGATCAATATAGTTAAAAAGGTACTTAATATAAAGGAAGATGAGATTAAAAAGATAGAGGCGCTGAAAAAGGGGATGACAAATCACTCTTTTCTGGTTACCTGTGCCAGTGGAAAGTATATCGTTCGGATTCCGGGGGAAGGTACGGACCGGCTTATTGACAGAAAGGGTGAGGCTGCGGTATATCAAGCCATTGAAGGAAAAGGGATTGGGGACGAAATTGTATTTTTTGATCCGATAAATGGTTATAAAGTGGCGCGCTTTTTTGAAAACGCACGATGCTGCGATGCATCTGACATGGACGACATACAAAAATGCATGAAAAAGTTGAGAGCATTTCACGATTTGGGTCTGGTTGTTGAGCGTCAGTTCGATATTTTCGGACAGATTGCATTTTATGAGTCTCTGTGGGACGGTACGCCTTCCGTATATAGCGATTATCAAAAGGTGAAAGAACAGACCTTTAGTTTGAGGGAATATATAGAGGCTCATACGGAGAGAAAAGTATTGACGCACATAGATGCGGTTTCAGATAATTTCCTTTTTGTAATGGATGAATTTGGAAGAGAAGAGATACGTCTGATTGACTGGGAGTATGCGGGTATGCAGGATCCACATGTGGATATTGCCATGTTCTGTGTCTATTCATTTTATGACAGACAGCAGGTAGACGAGTTGATTGAGGCATATTTTACGGAAGGATGCAGCAGTGAAATCAGAATAAAGATTTATGCTTATATTTCGGTCTGCGGACTTTTATGGAGCAATTGGTGTGAATACAAATATAAATTGGGCATTGCGTTTGGTGAGTATGCAGTGCGGCAGTATCAGTACGTCAGGGAATATTATCAAATCGTACAGGATGAACTGAGGGATGATGATGAATAAGGTGAAGAGAGCCATTATCATGGCTGCAGGTGTCGGGGAACGTATGAAACCAGTCACGTTACATACACCGAAGCCACTGGTGAGGATAAATGGGGTCCGGCTGATTGATACAGTGATTCAAAGCCTGCATAGGAATGGAATAACAGAAATATATGTCGTGACAGGCTATTTGAGGGAACAATTTGCGTGTCTGGAGGAAGAGTATCCCGGATTAAAGCTGATTGAGAATCCTTATTATTCTGGATACAATAATATCTCATCACTTTATGTGGCAAGGGATTATATAGAAGATGCCATGATTCTGGACGGTGACCTGCTGATCCGGAACCCGGACGTGCTGCAGCCGTTTTTTGATCATTCCGGGTATAACGCGGTATGGACCGATGAGTATACGGACGAATGGCTGATGACTGTGCATGACGGGGTTGTGACAGGCTGCAGCAGAGACGGGGGAAAGCGCGGGTGGCAGCTTTTCAGCATTTCGCGCTGGAACGCGGAAGACGGGAGAAGGCTGGCGGCGCATCTGGAGAGGGAATTTGGCAGGGAAAAGAGCAGGGGACTGTATTGGGATGACATTGCCATGTTCCGCTATCCGGCGGAATACAAGCTTGGTATATACCAGATGAAGCGGGGTGATGTGACCGAGGTTGACAGTCTGGAGGAACTGATTGCTCTGGATGAAAGTTACAGAAAATATTTGTGAGGGACGGGAGTGACTACATATGCGGTTGTGGAGCGGGGAAAAGGGTGAAAAACAAAAAGGGCAGATTGACTGGCTCATTACGCTGTTTCCCTTAAGCTGTATCATTATCCTGAGCATCTGCTTTTTCTTCATGCCGGAACAGTCTAATGTGGTGCTTGGGAAAATAAGATATCTGCTGGGTGACACGCTCGGCGTATATTATCTTCTGATCGGACTGGCTGTCTTTCTGCTGTCTGTTTATCTGGCGGCATCAAAATATGGCGGGATTGTGCTGGGAGAGAGGGGGGGGGGTAAAAAGCCGAAGTATTCTTTTTTCTCATGGGGCGCCATGATGTTTACTGCCGGTCTGGCGGCTGATATTTTGTTTTATTCCTTTTCCGAATGGATTCTGTATGCGGCGGATCCGCATATTGCGGAGCTGGGCAGTATGCAGGACTGGGCGAGTGTATATCCGCTTTTTCACTGGAGCCTGATCCCGTGGGGGTTTTACCTCGTTCTGGCGGTGGCATTCGGGTTTATGCTTCATGTCCGTAAACGGGAACGGCAGAGATATTCGGAGGCGTGCCGTCCTCTTCTCGGAAAGCATACGGATGGCCTCGGGGGAAGGCTGATTGACCTTCTGGCAGTATTTGCATTATTGGCAGGTACGGCGACTACGTTCAGTCTGGCGACACCGCTGATGGCAAGTGTGATGAATGAACTTTTTCATGTGAATTTGAATAGGACGGCAGTAACGATTGCCATATTGATTGCGACTTGTATCATCTATACCTATTCTCTTCTGCATGGTTTTAAAGGGATTAATTATTTGGCAAAAACTTGTATTTATATGTTTTTTGGGCTATTGCTTTTTGTTCTGATATTCGGCGGAGAATCGAAATATATCATCGAAACGGGGGTTGCCGCACTTGGCAGGATGATGCAGAATTTTGGGGAATTGGCTACCTATACGGATCCACAGCGGGTAACTTCCTTTCCACAGAATTGGACGATTTTTTATTGGGCATATTGGATGGTATGGTGTGTGGCAACACCGTTTTTTATAGGAAATATTTCTGAAGGCAGGACAATACGCCAGACAATTTTGGGCGGGTATATTTTTGGCACGGGTTCAACGATTGTCAGTTTTATCATATTGGGAAACTATTCGCTGGGGCTGCAGGTGTCGGGACAGGCGGATTTTGTTGCCATGTACGAGCAGACAGGGGATCTTTACCAGATTATTATTTCGATCATAAACACGATGCCGGGTGCGCCGTTTGTTCTGCTTTTATTACTGCTCACTATGATCGCGTTTTATGCAACGTCATTTGATTCTATCGCGTTTATCGGATCGTGCTACAGTTATCATAAACTGGAGAATGGACAGATGCCGCACAAATTGGTGGAACTGATGTGGTGTATTCTTCTGATTCTGCTGCCGGCAGCGCTTTCTTTTTCGGAAAGCTCCATGAATAACCTGCAGTCGGTAAGTATCATTGCGGCATTTCCCATCGGGATTGTGATGATTCTGATTATTGTGAGTTTTATGAAGGATGCAGGCAGATACAGATCCTGAGGATGGTACTGTGAAAGAAAGCAGGATTTTCATTACGATTTGTGCTGCCAACCGGAGGGCGGCGGAATGGAGCTTACTATGAAATATCTGATTTTCGGTACGGGTGATTATTACAACCGCTATAAGAAATGGTTTGCGAAGGAGGACATCACCGCCCTGCTCGACAATGCGCCGGATAAGCAGAACACCAGTCTGGACGGGCTGCCGGTCCTTTCGCCGGAACAGGGCGTGCAGCTTGCGTATGACGTGGTGGTAATCTTAAGTTTTTACGTGAAGGCGATGAAACGGCAGCTTATGGAGCTGGGGGTGCCGGAGGAGCGGATCTATCATTTCTATGATCTCCACAAATTAATCTGCCGGACGGATCAGGGTCAGGCGGGAACCTACAAGAAACAGATACAGTATTTTGGCGGGGCGGAAACCGTGGAGAAGGCATCCTGCACGCTCCTGCTGTCCCATGACCTCAGTCTGGGGGGACCGTCGATTGCGCTGTACCATATGGCAAGGGTACTCCGGGAAAAGGGGGATCAGGTGGTATTTGCCTCCATGCTGGACGGACCGTTGCGGGAGACTTTACTTGCAGAAGGGATACCTGTGGTGGTGGACGTGAACCTGCAGGTGGAGACCATGCGGGAGGCGGCGTGGACGGCGGCTTTTTCCCGTATTGTCTGCAATACAATCAATTTCCATGTTTTTTTATCTGAGCGGGATACGAAGATCCCTGTGTTATGGTGGCTGCATGACTCCGCCTTTTTCTATGACGGTGTGGATCCGGCGCTGCTTCGCGGGATGGAGCGGGAAAACCTGCGTTTCTGTTCTGTGGGCCCGGTGCCGGGGAAGGCGATGGCACAGTTCCTGCCGGACGTAAGGGTGGAAAGTCTGATCTACGGTGTGGCGGATGTGGCGGAAAGCGGCGGGAGACAGGCGGACGGGAATAAGGTATGTTTTACGGCAATAGGATATATAGAGGCGAGAAAGGGACAGGACATTCTGGTGCAGGCGGTACAGCAACTGCCGGGGGACGTGAGGGAACGCGCTGTATTTTATCTGGTGGGGCAGAATACTTCCCGGATGGCGGGGGAGATCAGGGAAATTATAGAGGATATCCCGGAAATCGTTATGACCGGGACGATGGGACGGAAAGAGATTTTCGGGATGCTGGCGCGGACGGATGTGCTGGTCTGCCCTTCAAGGGAGGATCCCATGCCGACGGTGGCGGCTGAGGCGATGATGTGCCGTGTGCCGTGTCTGGCGTCGGATGCCACAGGAACGGCGTCCTACATAGAGCCGGGGGAAAACGGCATGGTGTTCCCAAGCGGGGATGTGCGGGAGCTGGCGGAGAAGATCCGCTGGTGCGTGGAGCATTACGACAGGCTGGGCGGCATGGGAGAGCGTGCCCGCAGGGTTTATGAGGAACGGTTCTCGATGTCTGTTTTTGAGAAAAGGGTGAGGGAGCTGTTATAAGAGTGGGACAGAAGTATTGTCCAGATAGTGCCGGAGGATGCCATGACTGATTTATTAAAAATGCTGAGTCCTTATAAAGAGGAGAAAATCGCGGTTTACGGACTGGGGACGGAGACGGAACGGGTGCTGGATGAGGTATGCCGGGATTTCCAGATCATCGGGCTGCTTGACGGGTATAAGGAAGAAGGCGAGCTGTATCACAAGCCCATTATTTCACTTCAGTATGCCATAGACTGCGGCGTGAAACTGATTCTCGTGGTGGCGCGCCCCGGCTCCTGCAGGGCCATTTTAAAGCGGATTGGCGCGGTGTGTATGGAGAACGGGATAGACCTTATTGACGTGAGGGGCAGAAATCTGTGCGATTTAAAGAAAACCAGATACCAGTTCCGGTCCGCAGACGGGATTTCGCGCGCCTGCCTGATGGAGCAGGCGGAAGGAAGCGATGTGGTCAGTGTGGATCTGTTTGATACGCTGGTAATGCGCCGCACGTTATTTCCGACGGATATTTTTGATATTGTAGACTGCCGGCTGAGGGAAAAGGGCATTGTCATCGAGGATTTCAGCGGCAGGCGGACTGCCAGCGAAAAGGATCTCGCAAAATATACGGCGCCCACGCTTCCCGAAATCTATACCCATATGAAAAACACTTATGGGATAGCGGAGATTGTGCCGGAAGAGCTGGCGGAACTGGAGTGGCAGACAGACTATGAGCTGCTTGTCCCGCGCAGGGAAATGTGTGATTTCTGTGAAGAGGTACATAGAAAAGGGAAGGAAATATTTATCGTATCGGACACGTTTTATTCGAGGGAGCAGCTTTCCCGGATGCTGGAAAAGTGCGGGATAGGATTCTGGCAGGATATCTTTGCATCCTGCGAATACAAAACCGCCAAGACGGAAGGGCTTTTCGGGAAACTGAAAGAGTGTGCCGCCGGGAAAAAGATCCTCCATATCGGCGACGATCCGGTTGCGGATGTGGAAAGCGCGAAAAGACACGGGATTGCAGCCTGTCAGATCTGCAGCGGCGCAGACCTGCTGGAAATGGCGGGCTATCTCGGTCTCTGGGACAGTATGGAAGGTATCGCCAATCGGATTAAGATCGGGATGTTTGTGGCGAAGCTTTTCAACAGCCCGTTCCAGTTTGAGGAGGAGGGGCGGAAAATCGCCGTCAGGACCGCCTCCGATCTCGGGTATCTGCTTTTTGCGCCGGTCATCAGTGATTTTGTGATCTGGTTTGCGGGGCAGGTGCGGAAATATAATCTGCCCAATGTATGGCTCTGTGCGAGGGACGGCTATCTGATCAAGAAAATGTATGATACACTGGTGGGAGACCATTCATCCGTCTATTTTCTGACGTCGAGGACGGCAGCCATCCGTGCCGGTGTGGAAAATGAGGAGGATATCAGATATGTCAGCGGAATGAAATTCAGCGGGACGGTGGAGGAGGAGCTTCTGGAACGCTTTGGCATCACTGGCAAACCGGGGACGGCGGGAGAAAAGCCGGCGACCATGATGGATTACATGCCGGCTATTTTGCAGAGGGCGGGCGAAAACAGGAAAAATTACCAAACCTATATGGAACGTCTGCCGGTCAGGGACGGGGATATCGCCTTCTTTGATTTCGTGGCAAAGGGAACAAGCCAGATGTATATGCAGAAATTGGTGAAAAATCACTTGAAGGGACTGTATTTCCTGCAGCTGGAAAGGGAGTATATGAGGGAGAAGGGACTGGATATTGTGCCTTTTTATGGTAAGGACGAGACGGACGGGAGCGAGATTTACGAGAATTATTATATTCTGGAAACCATGCTGACGTCGCCCATGCCGTCTGTCAGGGAATTTGACGGGAACGGGGAGCCGTGTTACGCGCAGGAGACGAGAACGAAAGAGGATATCCAGTGCGTGCTGGAAGCGCAGGAGGGGATTTTTGAGTATTTCGCGGCGTATCTTAAGCTGTGCCCGGAGGAGGAGATGCGGATAGACCGGAAGCTGGACGAGCGCTTTCTGGCGATGATACACGGTATCGGTGTGCTGGACAAAAATTTCATGGGATTACAGGTGGAAGACCCATTTTTTAACAGAGTGACAGAGGTCACAGATTTGATATAGTATATATATCTTATTTCATAATAAGCGGGCAAGGATACTTATTTTATTATTGAATATCATTCTTTGTGTATGTTATTCTGTATAGAGTACAAAGGAAGGTGGAAAATGAATGGATTTTGAATTAACAGCATCTATGATGTGCGCCAACTACGGCAATCTGGAAAAGGAAGTGCGGGATCTGGAGAAAGGCGGCATCGATTCTTTTCATATTGATATCATGGACGGCAGGTATGTGCCGAACTTTGCCATGTCGCTCAACGATATGAAATTTATCGCGTCAGCGACGCAAAAGCCGCTGGACGTTCATCTTATGATAGAGCATCCGAACAACAATATACATATTTTTCTGGAAAATCTGCGCAAAGGGGATACGGTTTACATTCACCCGGAGGCGGAGTATCATCCATCCACCACTTTGCAGAAGATCATCAATGCCGGCATGATACCGGGAATTGCCATCAATCCCGGCACCAGTATCGAGACGGTCATGGAGATGCTGGTCATTGTGAAGAAGGTGCTGGTAATGGCGGTGAATCCGGGCAACGCCGGTCAGATGTATATGCCCTATGTCGGAAAGAAGATCACGAAGCTTCTGGCGATCAAGGACGAGATGAATTTTGAAATTTACTGGGACGGCGCCTGCGGGGCGGATAAGATTATACAGTATGCGCCCAGAGGGATCAAAGGCTTTGTGCTGGGCACAACCCTGCTCTTTGGCAAGGAAGCATCTTATGGGGAGACGCTGCAGAATATCCGAAAACTGCAGTTTTAAGAAGGTATGGTGACAGCATTGATTCTGTCCGGAGGGACAGGCACAAGGATGGGCGTGGAAACGCCGAAACAGTACATAGAGGTAAACGGCAGACCGGTTATTTCCTACTGTATGGAGCGGTTGTTTGCGCATGAAAGCATCGATGCGGTGCAGATCGTGGCGGATGACATGTGGCGGGAACTGATCCTTAAATGCGTGGACGGTTTGTGCGCTGTGCAACGGGACAAGGATATGGGAGCCGGGATGGCACAGGGAACCGGGGGGATGCCGTCTGCGGGAACCGTCGATAAATTCCGGGGCTTTTCCGCGCCGGGGGAGACGAGACAGCTTTCCATTCTGAACGGCTTGGAGGATATCGCGAAATATGCGTCGGATGCGGACTATGTGCTGGTTCACGACGCGGCGAGACCATTGCTTTCCGCCGCGCTGGTTGCGGACTGTCTGAAAGCGGCGGCATCGCACGACGGGGCGATCCCTGTACTGCCGATGAAAGATACCGTGTATTTCAGCGAGGACCGGGAACGGATTACCTCGCTTCTGGAGCGCAGCCGGATTTTTGCGGGGCAGGCGCCGGAAGTATTCCTGCTGGGGAAATATATGGAGGCGAACAGGGCGCTTCTGCCGGAGCGGATTCTTAAGATTAACGGCTCCACGGAACCGGCTGTTATGGCGGGGATGGACATCGCCATGATACCGGGGGATGAGGGGAATTTTAAGATTACGACGCGGGCGGATCTGGTGAGATTTCAGGAGGTGGTCTGGCATGAAAGCATGGGTGCTGCACGGGATAAATGATCTGAGATTTGAAGAAATAAACACTCCCATAATAGGAGAGAATGAGGTTCTGCTTTCCGTGAAGGCGGCAGGTATTTGCGGCTCTGATATTCCCCGGGTTTTTTATACGGGAACCTACTCTTATCCGCTCATACCGGGACATGAGTTTGCCGGACAGGTGGAGGCCACAGGCGCCGCCGTGGACGCTGGCTGGAAGGGAAAGCGGGTCGGCGTGTTCCCCTTGATTCCGTGTGGGGAATGTCCGCCCTGTCAGAAGGCGCAGTACGAGATGTGCCGTCATTACAGTTATCTCGGTTCCCGCAGGGACGGCGGATTCGCGGCGTATGTGGCGGTGCCGGAAAAGAGCTTGATCGCGCTGCCGGAGCGTGTGAGTTTTGAGGAAGCCGCGATGTTTGAACCTATGTCGGTGGCGGTTCATGCCATGAGAAAGGCTTCGCCTTTGCCGGAGGAGCGCACGGTGATCTGCGGGCTGGGGACAATCGGCCTTTTCCTGCTTATGTTTCTGCTGGAGGCTGGGCGGAAAAATATATTTGTCATCGGAAATAAGGATTTTCAGAAGCGGATGGCGGTTCAGCTCGGTCTGCCGGAAACTTCGTTCTGCGACAGCAGGACACAGGATGCGGAACAGTGGCTGCTTGAGCGGACAGAGGGCAGAGGTGCGGATGTGTTCTTTGAGTGTGTCGGGAAAAATGAGACACTGACGCAGGCGGTCGGGATGACCGGCCCGGGCGGACGGATCATGCTGGTGGGCAATCCCGCCTCCGATATGACGCTGCCGAAAGCGGTGTACTGGAAGATCCTGCGCAACCAGCTTACGGTCTTTGGCACATGGAATTCTTCCTTTACCCACTCGCCGGAGGATGACTGGCACTATGTGCTGGACAGGCTGGCGGACGGGCGGATTGCGCCTGCGCAGATGATCACGCACAGATTCCCGCTTGAGGAACTGGACCGCGGGCTTGCGGTGATGCGGGATAAGAAGGAGGAGTATGGGAAAGTGATGGGCATAATAGATTAGCGATACGGCTTGAATCTTTTCGCGTTTTGTTATATGATATCTTTATATTTCCCGGGACAACGTGATGGAGGTACTGTATGAGCGAGACATATGTGGAATATCTGGTAGCGAGAAAGCCGTCCGTGCTGATGCGGTTTTTAAAGATGCTGCTGATTATGCTGACGGTGGTTTTCGCACTGATCGGATTCCTGACGCCTTTCGTGGTGGGAATGCTGATTGCGATTGTGCTTGGCGGCTGCGCGTACTTTGCGCATATGAATGCGGAGATCGAGTACGAGTACCTGTATCTCGACAAAGAACTGAGCGTGGATAAGGTTCTGGCAAAAACCCGCAGAAAGAAGGCGGGCAGCTATTCTCTGGAGCAGATGGAGATTTTTGCGCCCCTCAATTCCCACAGACTGGATTCTTATAAAAACCGTCAGATGAAGACGATTGATTACAGCTCGGGCATTGCTGCGCAGCCGGAGCGGCGCTACATGATGATCTGGAACGGCGACACGAAGATTATTCTGGAGCCGAACGCGGAGATGGTTAAGGCGATTCAGAGCATTGCGCCCCGTAAAGTTTTTACGGATTAGCATAATAAAGTATGGAAAGTAATACTGTCAGTTGAAGGGCTGGCAGTTTTCTTTACATATATATATTTTACTTACAACCAGCACAGCAAACACAGGAGGAGAGAAAATGGGTCAGATTATTGGCGAAGGAATTACTTTTGATGACGTGTTATTGGTGCCGAGCTATTCGCAGGTGGTCCCGAATCAGGTGGATCTGACAACGAACCTGACGAAGAAGATCAGATTGAACATTCCCATGATGAGCGCGGGAATGGATACGGTGACCGAGCACAGGATGGCGATCGCCATGGCGAGACAGGGCGGTATCGGTATTATTCATAAGAACATGTCTATAGAGGCGCAGGCGGATGAAGTAGACAAGGTGAAACGTTCCGAGAACGGCGTTATCACAGATCCTTTTTCTCTGACGCCGGAGCATACGCTGGCTGACGCGGATGCGCTGATGGCGAAATTCAAAATCTCTGGTGTTCCGATTACGGAAGGCAGGAAGTTAGTCGGTATCATCACCAATCGTGATTTAAAATTCGAGACAGATTTCAAGAAGAAAATCAAAGAGTCCATGACCTCTGAGAATCTGATCACCGCAAAGGCAGGCATTACGCTGGATCAGGCAAAAGAGGTTCTCGCAAAAGCCAGAAAAGAAAAACTTCCCATTGTGGACGACGATTACAATCTGGTGGGACTCATTACCATAAAAGATATTGAAAAGGCAATCAAATATCCGCTTTCCGCGAAGGACAGTCAGGGCAGGCTTTTGTGCGGCGCGGCTGTAGGTATTACAGCAAATGTGCTTGACCGCGTCAAAGAGCTGATCGACGCGAAGGTGGACGTGGTCGTGCTTGACTCCGCGCACGGGCATTCCGAGAATGTGCTTAAGTGCGTGCGGATGATTAAGGACAAATATCCCGATTTACAGGTAATCGCGGGTAATGTGGCTACGGGAGAGGGGACGCGTTCGCTGATTGAGGCGGGTGCGGACGCGGTGAAGGTAGGGATCGGTCCCGGTTCCATCTGTACGACCCGCGTGGTTGCCGGTATCGGTGTGCCGCAGATCACGGCGATTATGCATGCCTATGATGTGGCAAGGGAATACGGCGTGCCGATTATCGCGGACGGCGGTATCAAATATTCGGGCGATATGACGAAGGCGATCGCGGCGGGCGGAGATGTCTGTATGATGGGCAGCATGTTTGCGGGCTGTGAGGAAAGCCCCGGCACTTACGAACTTTATCAGGGCAGAAAATACAAGGTATACCGCGGCATGGGTTCCATCGCGGCTATGGAGAACGGCAGCAAGGACCGCTACTTCCAGACCGACGCCAAGAAGCTGGTGCCGGAAGGCGTGGAAGGGCGTGTGGCATACAAGGGCAGCGTGGAGGACACGGTGTTCCAGCTGATGGGCGGTTTGCGCTCCGGCATGGGATACTGTGGCACTTCGACGATTGAGGAGTTGAAGCAGAACGGCAGGTTCGTGAAGATTTCCGCGGCGTCCTTGAAGGAGAGCCATCCGCACGATATTCATATCACGAAGGAAGCACCGAACTATTCAGTTGACGAGTGATGAGGAGAATAAAATGGAAAAGAAAAACTTAGCGAAAGAACTGGCGGGGAACGCGTATCCGGGACGGGGTATTGTGATCGGGAAGTCGGCGGACGGCGCGTATGCGGTGACGGCATACTTTATTATGGGACGCAGCAGCAACAGCAGGAACCGGGTGTTTGTGGAGGACGGAGCGGGGATCCGCACGCAGGCTTTTGACCCCTCAAAACTGGAAGATCCGAGTCTGATTATCTATGCGCCGGTGCGGGTGCTGGGCAATAAAACCATTGTCACCAACGGCGACCAGACGGATACGATCTATGAGCTGATGGACAGGCAGCAGACTTTTGAGCAGGCGCTTCGCACGCGGGAGTTTGAGCCGGACGCGCCCAACTACACCCCCCGCATTTCGGGTATTATGCATCTGGAAAATGCGAGCTACAACTATGCCATGTCGATTTTGAAGAGCAACAACGGCGATCCGTCCTCCTGCAACCGCTACACGTTCGCCTACGAGAATCCGAAAGCAGGAGAAGGGCATTTCATCCATACTTATATGGGCGACGGAAATCCGCTCCCCAGCTTTGAGGGGGAGCCGACGCTTGTGGGAATCGAGGGGAGTATCGACGAGTTTACGAAGGCGGTCTGGGAGAATCTGAACGAGGACAACAAGGTGTCGCTGTTTGTGCGGTACATCGAGATTGCCACGGGGAAATATGAGACAAGGATTGTGAATAAGAACCAGTAGCGGGGACTTTGGGCTGGGTCTGCACAGTGTGCCTGCAATGGGATGAGAATGACAGAAAACAGAGTGGATAGGAGAAAAAGAAAGACGATGAACGAACTGGAATTAAAATATGGCTGTAATCCGAACCAGAAACCGTCCCGTATTTTTATGGCGGACGGGAGCGACCTGCCGATTCAGGTATTGAACGGCAGACCGGGATACATCAATTTTTTGGATGCGTTTAACGGCTGGCAGCTTGTCAGTGAGTTGAAGAAGGCGACAGGGCTTCCGGCGGCGACTTCCTTTAAGCACGTGTCCCCTGCGGGGGCGGCGGTAGGTCTTCCCTTGGAGGAGACTTTGGCAAAGATTTACTGGGTTGACGATCTGGGTGAGCTTTCTCCGTTGGCATGTGCTTATGCCAGAGCAAGGGGTGCGGACAGGATGAGCTCTTTCGGCGATTTTATCGCGCTCTCCGACGTGTGCGACGTGGACACGGCGAGGCTGATCAAGAGAGAGGTTTCTGACGGTGTGATCGCGCCGGGTTATGAGCCGGAGGCGCTGGAGATTCTGAAGGCGAAGAAGAAGGGCGCCTACAATGTGATCCGGATCGACGAAAGCTATGTGCCTGCGCCTGCTGAGGTGAAGCAGGTGTACGGTATCAGCTTTGAACAGGGCAGAAATGAACTGAAAATTGACGACGCTTTCTTTGACAATATCGTGACGAAGGAGAAGGACCTGCCGAAACAGGCGAAGATCGATCTGGCGATTGCCATGATCACCTTAAAATATACGCAGTCCAATTCCGTGTGCTACGTGAAGGACGGGCAGGCGATCGGGATCGGCGCGGGGCAGCAGTCCAGAATCCACTGTACGAGGCTGGCGGGCACAAAGGCGGATAACTGGTTTTTGAGACAGTCTCCTATTGTGTTAGACTTGCAGTTTGTGGATGGCATCGGCAGGGCGGACAGAGACAACTCCATTGACCTCTACATCGGCGAGGACTATATGGACGTGCTGGCGGACGGCGCATGGCAGAAAATATTCAAGGTGAAGCCGGAAGTGTTTACGGCGGAGAAGAAGCGCGCGTGGCTGGATCAGATGAAGGGTGTGGCGCTCGGCTCGGACGCGTTCTTCCCCTTCGGGGACAATATCGAGCGCGCCCACAGAAGCGGCGTGCAGTATGTGGCGCAGCCCGGCGGTTCGGTGCGGGACGACAACGTGATCGAGGTGTGCAATAAGTATGGGATGACGATGTGCTTTACAGGGATACGGCTGTTCCATCACTAGGGTAAATGAAATTGCTTTTCACGCGTATTCGTGGTAAAATTTAGGAGTCGCAAAGGCGCGTCAGCGCAGGATGCGGCTCCAGAAAAGACAATAAAACAAAGGAGTGGAAAAGGGACGATGAGTAAGAGTTTTGAGGATCTGTTATCAAAGGTTTCCGAGTGTGAGATGAAGAAGGTAGCGGTAGCGGTGGCTCAGGACAGCGCGGTTCTCGAGGCTGTGGCTGCGGCGAAGGAGCGGGGCATCGCGGAGGCGATTCTTGTGGGCGACGCTGACAAGATCAAAGAGGTGGCGGAGGCTGACAAGGTTGACATCAGCGGTTTTGAGATCATTGACGAGAAGGACAATTACACGGCGGCCCTGAAGGCGGTTGAGCTTGTGCATCAGGGAAAAGCGGATATGTACATGAAGGGTCTGATCGACACGAAATCCTTCTTAAAGAGCGTGCTGGACAAGGAAGTCGGCTTGAGAACGGGCAAGGCTTTGTCTCATGTATGCGTGTTTGAGGTGGAGGGGATCGATCATCTCCTGTTCCTTACGGACGTTGCTTTTATGACATATCCTACGCTGGAGGATAAGGTACATATTATCGAGAACACGGTGGATGTGTGTCATGCCTGCGGCATTCCGAATCCGAAGGTAGCGCCTCTTGCGGCAGTTGAGGTAGTGAATCCCAAGATGCCGGTCACGGTGGAGGCTGATGAACTGACGAAGATGTGCGAGGAAGGAAAGATTTCCGGCTGTGTTGTGGACGGCCCTCTCTCCCTTGATCTGGCGATTGACCCCGAGGCGGCGAAGCATAAAGGCGCGGAAGGCAGAAAGATCGTGGGCGACGCGGACGTGCTGCTCTTCCCCGATATTCATGCGGGCAACCTCGTTTACAAGTGTCTGGTACATACGGCAAAGGTAAAGAACGGCAACATTCTGACGGGCACGAAGGCTCCTGTGATTCTGACTTCCCGTTCCGATGATTTTGAGACAAAGGTAAATTCCCTTGCGCTGGGCGCGGTTATGGCAGGCGCGATGGCGAAGATGAACTGACTGAGCAAGTCGGGTCGCGAGGACTGTTCCGCAGCCTCGGCATGAATTTTATTATATTATGGAGGGAAATGCAAAATGGCTATCAAAAGTTTAATTATCAATCCGGGATCCACTTCTACAAAGATCGGTGTGTTCGAGGATGAAACTCTCCTGTTTGAGGAGACTTTGAGACATTCCACAGAAGAGATTGCGCAGTATGAGAAAATTGTGGATCAGAAGGATTTCCGCAGAAAGATCATCGAGGATCTGTTAAAGGAAAAAGATTTTGATATCAAATCCCTGAACATGGTAGTGGGACGCGGCGGTATGCTGAAGCCGATTCCGGGCGGCACCTATGCGGTGACGGATGATCTGTTAGAGGATTTAAAGATCGGCGTGCAGGGACCTCACGCATCCAATCTGGGCGGTATTCTGGCGAGAGAGATCGGTGATTCCATCGGCGTTCCGTCTTATATCGTTGATCCTGTGGTTGTTGACGAGCTGGAGCCTGTTTCCAGATATTCCGGCGTGCCGGAACTGCCGAGAACCAGTGTGTTCCATGCGCTGAACCAGAAAGCGGTTGCGAAGCGTTACGCGAAGGAGCAGGGCAAGGCTTACGATTCCCTCAATCTGGTCGTGGTGCATATGGGCGGCGGCGTGTCCGTGGGCGCACACAAGAAGGGCTGTGTGGTGGATGTGTTTAACGCCCTTGACGGCGACGGTGCATTCTCTCCCGAGAGAGCGGGCGCGGTACCCAGCGGTGCACTCATAAAAATGTGCTTTTCCGGGAAATATACGGAGAAAGAAGTTTACAAAAAATTTGTGGGCGGCGGCGGTTTCAACGCTTACTGCGGCACCAACGACATGCGCGATGTGGATAAGATGGTAGACGGGGGTGACAAGAAAGCGGAGGAAGTCAGAGAGGCTTTCATCACGCAGGTGGCAAAGGACATCGGCGCCATGGCATGTGTATTGCAGGGCAAGGTGGATCAGATCATTGTGACCGGCGGTATCGCTTACGACAAGGCAGTCGTTGCGGGGCTTAAGGAGAAAGCGGAGTGGATTGCTCCCATGACGGTATATCCCGGCGAGGATGAGCTGATGGCTCTGGTACAGGGCGGACTGCGTATCCTGCGCGGCGAGGAAGAACTGAAGGTATATTGAGAAAAGGATTCTCATGCAATATAAGGCGGCGGAGGGGCAGAAAAGCAGGCTCCTCCGCCGTTTACTGGCTGGATAAGGGGTTTTGCTTGAATTTGCCCCTTGTATCTGGTAGAATATAGGTTAGTGTTTTGTTATTGTGGGGATTTTTTGAGAGAAAGGCGTGTGTCAGCCAGAAAGGCACATGAGAATGAGAAAATTATGAGCGTGGTACAAAAAATATTCGGAACGCACAGTGAACGGGAGATCAAGCGCATTACGGGACTGGTTGACAAAATCGAGGGTATGCGTCCCGAGATGATGGAAATGACGGACGAGCAGATGCGCGATAAGACCAAGGAGTTTAAGAAAAGACTCTCAGAGGGTGAGACTTTGGATGACCTTCTGCCAGAGGCTTATGCGCTTGTCCGGGAAGCGGCGAGAAGGGTGCTTAACACGGAGCACTACAGAGTACAGTTGATCGGCGGCATTATCCTGCATCAGGGACGAATCGCGGAGATGAGAACCGGTGAAGGTAAGACCCAGACCTGTCTTTTGCCGGCTTATCTGAACGCGCTGGAAGGAAAGGGCGTGCATGTTGTCACGGTCAACGACTATCTGGCGAAGCGTGACGCGGAGTGGATGGGGCAGGTACATGAGTTTCTCGGACTGAAAGTGGGATGTGTGTTAAACGACATGAAGCCCGAGGAGCGCAGGGAGGCTTACAACTGCGACATTACCTATGTGACCAACAACGAGCTGGGTTTCGATTATCTGCGTGACAACATGGTCATCTACAAGGAACAGCTCGTGCTCCGGGATCTCCATTATGCCATCATCGACGAGGTGGACTCGGTGTTAATCGACGAGGCGAGAACCCCGCTGATCATATCCGGGCAGAGCGGCAAGTCCACGAAACTTTACGAGGCGTGCGACATTCTGGCGAAACAGCTCACCCGCGGAGAGGACATGGAAGAACTTTCCAAGATGGACGCCATCATGGGCGTGGAGCGGGAAGAGACCGGGGACTTTATCGTGAACGAGAAGGACAAGGTGGTGAACTTGACCGCGCAGGGCGTTTCCAAGGTGGAGCGTTTCTTCCAGATCGAGAATCTGGCGGACCCGGAAAATCTGGAAATCCAGCACAACATTATACTGGCTCTGCGGGCGCACAATCTGATGTTCCGCGATCAGGATTATGTGGTGACCGACGATCAGGTTATGATCGTGGACGAATTTACCGGGCGTATCATGCCGGGGCGCCGCTATTCCGACGGACTGCATCAGGCGATTGAGGCGAAGGAGCATGTGAAGGTGAAGCGGGAGAGCAAGACCCTCGCCACCATTACGTTCCAGAACTTCTTCAATAAATTTGAAAAAAAGGCGGGTATGACAGGTACGGCGCTCACGGAGGAAAAAGAGTTCCGTGACATTTACGGTATGGATGTGGTGGCGATTCCCACAAACAGGCCGGTTGCCCGTGTCGATCATCAGGACGCAGTGTATAAAACCAAAAAGGAAAAACTGAAGGCGATTCTGCTCGCGGTACAGGAAGCGCACGCCAAGGGGCAGCCTGTTCTCGTGGGTACGATCAACATCGACGCTTCGGAAGAACTTTCCGCCATCTTTAAGAGAAACGGTCTGGAACATAAGGTGCTGAACGCCAAGTTCCATGAACTGGAGGCGGAGATCGTGGCGGATGCCGGCATTCACGGCGCGGTCACCATTGCCACCAACATGGCGGGTCGTGGTACGGATATCAAGCTGGATGAGGAGGCGAGAGCGGCGGGCGGTCTTATGATCATCGGTACGGAGCGCCACGAGTCCAGACGTATCGACAACCAGCTGCGTGGTCGAAGCGGCCGTCAGGGCGATCCCGGTGAATCGAAGTTCTTTATCTCGCTGGAAGACGATCTGATGAGGTTGTTCGGTTCCGACCGCATGGTTACCATGTTTAACGCGCTGGGCATCCCGGAAGGGCAGGAGATTGAACACAGCGCGCTGACCAAAGCGATCGAGACGGCGCAGAAGAAGATAGAGAACAACAACTTCGGCATCAGAAAAAGCCTGCTCGAGTACGATCAGGTGATGAACGAGCAGAGAGAGATCATATATGAGGAGAGACGCCGTGTTCTGGACGGCGAGAGCATGAGGGACGCGATCTACAAGATGATCACGGATATCGTTGAAAACTGCGTGGACATCTGCATCGGCGACGATTCCGACTTTGAGGAATGGGATTACAATGAGTTGAATACCCTGTTACTTCCCACGGTGCCCTTAAAGCCGGTGGACGCGTCGAGGGTATTGAAGCCTAAGAAAAACAGCCTGAAGCAGCAGTTAAAAGAGGAGGCTGTGAAGCTTTACGAGAGCAAGGAGGCGGAGTTCCCGGAGCCTGAGGCGATCCGCGAGATTGAGCGCGTGATCCTGCTCAAGGTGATAGACAGAAAGTGGATGGATCACATCGACGATATGGACCAGCTCCGGCAGGGTGCCGGCCTGCAGGCTTACGGGCAGAAGGATCCGCTGGTGGAGTACAAGCTGAACGGTTACGAGATGTTCGATGATATGACACAGAACATCAAGGAGGAGACCGTGCGCCTGCTCTTCCGTGTGCGCATTGAGCAGAAGGTGGAGAGGGAACAGGTGGCAAAGGTGACCGGCACCAACAAGGACGACACCCTGCAGAAAGGCCCCGTGAAGCGCGCGGAGGCGAAGGTTTATCCCAACGATCCCTGCCCCTGTGGGAGCGGGAAGAAATATAAACAGTGCTGCGGCCGGAAGTGATGATGTGGAAGAAACGGCGGCCAAAATGCGGTTTATGCGTGGGCGAATGAAAATACGCTCAGCAATCATACACTAGTTATAGGGAAAGAAGGTGAAGTTAAGTGGTAGAATTAGATAATATGAAATCGGAGCTTCTTGCGTACGAAAGCCCCTTAGCGGAAGTGAGGGATTCACTTTAACTTAGCGGATAAGGTAAAGCGGATCGAGGAGCTTGACATGGAAATGCAGGCGCCGGACTTCTGGGATGACCCGGAGAAATCCAACCAGAAGATGCGGGAGTCCAAAGGGCTGAAGGACGTTGTGGAGACGATGGACGGTCTTTCCAGCCAGTACAACGATATTCTGGAACTGATCGAGCTGGGCTACGAGGACAACGACCCGGCGATCATTCCCGATATCGAGGAGGAACTTGCCTCCTTTAAGGAAACCTTTGAGAATATCAGAATCAGCACGCTCCTCTCGGGCGAGTATGACAAAAACAATGCGATCCTCAAGTTAAATGCCGGGGCGGGCGGCACGGAGAGCTGCGACTGGTGCAGTATGCTCTACCGCATGTACACACGCTGGGCGGAGCGCAAGGGCTATTCGTTGGAAGTGATCGACTATCTGGACGGCGACGAGGCGGGCATCAAGTCCGTGACGTTCCAGATCAACGGCGAGAACGCTTACGGTTATCTGAAATCAGAGAAAGGTGTGCACAGACTTGTGCGGATTTCGCCTTTCAACGCGCAGGGCAAGCGGCAGACTTCCTTTGTGTCCCTTGACGTGATGCCGGACATTGAGGAGGATGTGGATATAGAGGTGAAGGACGAGGACATCCGCATTGACACCTACCGAAGCAGCGGCGCGGGCGGTCAGCATATCAACAAGACGTCCTCGGCGATCCGTATCACCCATTTCCCGACGGGAATCGTGGTGACCTGCCAGAACGAGCGGAGCCAGTTCCAGAATAAGGATAAGGCGATGCAGATGCTGAAAGCGAAACTCTATATGTTAAAGCAGGAGGAGAACGCGGAGAAGCTGTCGGATATCCGCGGCGACGTGAAGGAGATCGGCTGGGGCAACCAGATCCGCTCCTATGTGATGCAGCCGTACACGATGGTGAAGGATCACCGGACAAACGAGGAGTCCGGCAATGTGGACGCGGTGATGGACGGGGCGATCGATCCGTTTATCAATGCGTATCTGAAGTGGATTAACAGTTAATTTTTCGGGGAGATCGTTGTTGGTCTCCCCGTTTTGCGTGGGAAGAAAGTTTGCAATTTGGAGCATTTTACAAATGTTGGCTGAGGGGATATACTATATGTAGTGTATTTTGGGGCAGCGGAAAGCCTGTCTCTGGTTATATAAAAAGTGAGAAGAAAAAAGAGCGGGGAAAACGGGATGGGAACGAGAAAAAACAGAGTTTACAGATGGATAGCGGCTATGATGACGGCAGCTCTGTTGGTCGGACAGTGTCATGTGCCTGTGCAGGCAAACGAGGGTACTGCACCCACGGAGACGGGTATTTCGGATGAGAATACGGATGGCACGCAGGAGGGCGGCGCCGATGTGACAGACAAAGACGCGCCGGAAGGCGATGAAAACGGCGGCGGAGAAGGTGGCTCTGGCAATGGCGGTACAGGTGAAGCCGGTGATGGCGCAGACAATAGCGGCACGGAAGAAGGCGGCACAGGGGAGGGCGGCAACGGCGAAACAGGTTCGGACAACGGCGGCGCAGAGGATGACGAAGTGGACAACCCCGGTGCGGCTGGTGACGAGACAGGAGATGAGGGCGCGGAAGAAGCTGTTTCACAAAATGCGCTGTCTGAGGAAGCGGGGACGGCGCTGACGCAGGATGAGGGTATCGAAACGTATGCGGCTGATGGTACGATCTGGGATGATGGTTCTCATCTTTGGTACAGGGAGACGGGAAATGGCGAAGTCGAAGTAAAAGGGGAAGACCCGGAGCGGGATAACAGGGTGGGAAACGTAGTAATCCCTGAATCATTCGTGAAGGATGGAGATACCTGGCGTGTGACAGGAATAGGGGCAAACGCATTTGAGAAGAGCGACTCTCTGAAAACGGTTTCCATACCGGCAAGTGTGGAGCGTATAGGGGATAACGCATTTAAAGGCTCCTACCTTTCCAGCGCCACGATAGCGGAAGGCGTGAAAGAAATAGGAAAGAGCGCGTTTGCGTACTGCGCTTTGGAGAGCATAACGATACCGGGAAGCGTGAGAAGCATGGAGAAGGATGCATTTGCCTGCGACGAGGATTTAAAGAGTGTAACGATAAAGGAAGGTGTGACAGGAATAGGGGATAGTGCATTTCTTTATTGCAGAAGTCTGACCAGGGTAGAGATACCGGGAAGCCTGACGAGTATAGGTGATGGCGCGTTTAGTATGTGCAGCCGTCTGACCAGTGTGACAATACCGGCAGGCGTGACGGAAATAAAGGAAGGTGCGTTTGCATCGAGCGGTTTAACCAGCGTAGAGATACCGCAGGGTGTGACGTGTATAGAGACGGCTGTGTTTGAGGGCTGTAAAAAATTAACCCGCGTAACGATACCGGAAAGTGTAACGAATATAAAGAAGAACGCTTTTTTTCAATGTGAGAGCTTAACCGCCATAGAGATACCGCAAAATGTGACGCAGATAGGGGAAGCTGCATTTTATAAATGCACAAAATTAACTGGCGTAGAGATACCGCAAGGTGTGACACGTATAGAAAATTATACATTTAAATCCTGTACAAGTTTAAACAATGTGGAGATACCGGAAAATGTAACAAGTATAGGTGAGGGTGCGTTTGAAGCCTGCAGCAGTCTGGCAAGTGTGACAATATCAGAAAAGGTATCGAAGATAGGCGTGGAGGCGTTTAAAGATTGTGGTCGATTGAAAGCGCTTTATATTGTTGTATCATCAGATGTGAACATCCGGTTTCCGCAGGTCGGGAGAGACGCATTTGCTCCATTTCCCGACAATAATGAGGTGAATAAGAGATATATTCATTTTTTTGATACATTTGATACGAGTAAGAGCGAATTGAAGGGACAAGCCTATACTGACGCCTTCAAAGAGGCCGCGAAAAATGACGGCGATGCAGACAATGGCAGATGGTATGGCTGGTCCTACGAAGGAGTAACCATAGATACTTACACCGCGACCATCAACGTGAAGAAAGACGGAACCCCATGGCTTGGTCATGGCAGAACCTTTGCCCTGCTTGGCGGCGGGACCAGCGGTTTCCTCGAAGTCCCGGGGCAGGCGGGTGACAGCTCCTACCGCATCAGTCAGGTGCCCGATGGTACATACCGCATCTATGATATCACAGGTGTTCCCGCGGATTCTCTTTATTCCAGGGCCAGGGACACGGGAGCGGAAGTGCGTGTGAGCGGCGCGGACACCGAAGTGGACGTGACGGTGAACGGGGCAGATGTGGAAAAGGACGTCCATTACTATACCGCCACCTTCTACGACGGGACGGAGGCTTACAAAGTCGGAACCCCGCAGGAGCCGCAGATTATTTTAAGAGGAAAGAAGGCGCTAAAGCCGGAGAACCCGCAGAAGGCGGACTGGCAGTTTGCCGGATGGAAGACGACGGACGGCGGCAGCACGCCCTATAACTTTGATATGCCCGTGACTGACATCACAAGCATTTTTGCAAGCTGGGTGGAAAAGACGGCGGAGCAGTTACAGATCAAGGCGACTGCCACGGAGGGAGGGACGATTGACCCAACAGGTGACATAGCTGTCACAAAAGGCGGGGAGCAGTCCTTTACCATCACGCCGGAGGAAGGCTATAAAATCAAGGCTGTCAAGGTGGACGGCAAGGACGTGACGGCAGGACTGAAGGACACGCTGATAAGGGCGCAGGCGGGAGCCAGATATTACACCTTTACGAATGTGACGGAGAACCACACCATCCATGCCGCTTTTGAGAAGGACGGGAACACCCCGGGCGGCGGAGGTGGCGACAATCCCGACCCGGGCGGGGATAACCCCGGTGGCGGAGGCGGTGACAATCCCGATCCGGGAGGAGATCATCCCGGCACCGAAAGTGGTGAAGACGGCGAAGCCCCCAGCCCGGTCACAGTAGATGTGACAACTGTGTCACAAACATCCGCTCCACAGACATCCGGCGGACAGGACAAAGGCGCGGACAATGGTGGTGCATCCGTCGAGGCACGGACAGCGGACGGGAAAGGAACGGCTGCAGACGGGCGCGAGCCTAAGACGGGGGACGCTGCGCAGGTGGAGATTTATGCAACTGTGGCAATGATCGCGGGGCTGACGTATCTGCTTCTCTACTTCATGGAAGAGGGACGCGGTATGACCGAGCGGGAGAAGGAAGTGTTCGTGGCAGCGTTTATCCGCTGGGCGAAGAAGGGCGGTAGATTCAGGAGGTGCTGTGCGGTAGCGGCGATCTTCTGCCTGCTTGTGTACTACCACAGCATCGGGAAACGCGCGGGCAGAGCCGGCTTTGACAGGAAGTGTCTGGGACAGGCGTTGTAAAGGAATAAAAATAGAGGCTGCCTAAACAGCAGCCCCTGCATTATTTTTAATCAGATCCAGAAAGAACTCCGCCTCGGTCGCTGCCATATAAGGGATCACCCACAGCAGCGCCAGTCCCCACGACAACAGTCCGAGAAGCATGAGCGGAAGAAAACTTACATAGAGATAGAAGAGCCTGCCTTTGTGGTGCACCATGAGGCGGCGGCTTTTTTGTAGCAGCTCCCTCGCCGTGTACTGCGGAAAATCGTGGAGCAGGAAGTAAGTCTGGGCATAAAAAAGGCTCAGCATAACGGAAACCGCCCCCGACAGAATCATGGAGAGCGCATAGGGCAGCATGAGGTTCATCACTTTATTCACATGATTCATATTTGCCAGCATCAGGTAGTTTATAATGATCTGCGGCAGGCTCGACAGATAGGTAACCAGCGTGATCCATGCCTGTATGACAATCGCTTTGTCGGGGCAGAGCTGAAAACCGTAAAACAGGTCTCCCACAGAAACCGGGCGTCCACAGATCAGCTTCAGATAGAGATAGGCGCTGCCCGAAGAAAACAACCCGGTCAGAATGGAAACCAGAAACATAATCGCATAGTAGATAATGGTGCCGGGTATCGTGGAGAGGTCCACGAGCAGGCTCACGGCGAGAGTGACAGCACCCATAATCGCGACTACAATCATAAAAGCGCCGATGGTCGTGCCGTAATGTCCGAGCAGATGCTCTCTGGCGCTGGCTTTCAGTTCTGATGATGACTTAAATTGGTTCATGCCGATGTTATGTCAACCTTTCTTGGGCAAGTTCAATGATACCCGGAGTTTATACCGCCTCATCAAAGTTCATGCCGCGGTATTTGTTTACTGCGTCGGAGGATTTCATATCCTTCTGGTAAGGATTATCCTCGTTGCGGTATTTGATCTGGGTGGCGGTGGTGCCGCCGGCTACATAGGTGCGTCCGCATTCCGGGCAGATGTCTGTCTTGATGGACACATTGCAGGAAACCACTTTGCCGTTTTTTTCGGAAGCTTTCTGATAGGCATTGCTCACATGCTCCTGCTCGTGACCTCTGACCCTCGCCGCCGCCGCTTTCGGATCAATGTGCGCAGCAGCCTTGAAGGAGACGTCGCCCTCGTCGGAACCGTCTTGATACTTGCGGTTTTTACAAGTCTCGCACTCCGCGGGGGAAGATTTCTTTCCCGGCTGTCTCTCGGTGGATTCGCCGGGGTTGCGTATGATGACGCGGCCGTCCACAGGCGCGCCGGAAGATCCCATAATCGGAGAAATCGTCATAACGTTACCCTGCCTTTCTTTTCATTCAAATCATAGTCTGAACCTGCCATTTATTCCAGTTCGTCCAAATTCCACATATCGTAAATCTCTTCCATCATCTCATCGTAAGAGACGCCGTACTGCTCCTCGCACATTTTATTGACTTCCTCAGTCAGATCCGGGGAGAGTCTGGGAAGGGAAAATACCAGCCATACGGCAAAAACGCAGAATGCCACGTCCAATGCCAGCCCGGTAATGCAGCAGATCATGCCAGCCTTCGCCTTGCCAGCCATTTTTTTCGCGCCGCCTCTGGAGAGGATCGCCAGAATAATGCCGACGCCGCCCAGAAGAAACGGCATGGACAGCCGCAGCAACAAAAGGCTCGCCAAAGTGATAATGCCCAGAATCATGGAGGCGGTAGCCATGTTTTCGCCCTTCGGTCTGAGCTGGACAGGCTGCATGGGCGAACCGTAGGGATTGTATGGCTGATTGCCGTTGTACGGATTGTTGTTATTATACGGATTGTTGTTATTGTAAGGATTGTAACCGCCGCCGGGACCGCCCTGCGGATTGTTTGGTCCATAGTCCATTGTGTATGCCTCGTTTTCGTGATCGGTATTTGTGACGGGGAATACATAACATTCCCTAAATCGCCGGATTTAGCCAGCAATTTTTTATAGTTTAGCATATTTTTCCGAAAAAAACCATAGCTTCCTGTGGCGGATTTCGGATTTATCTTGTATAATAAAAACGTTAGGCAAAAGAATGCATGTATACTTTATTGCAATGAAGTGATAAAGAAGAGGGTATTATGGACATTATTTTACAACTGAAAGAGGAATTACAGGTAGAAAAGTGGCAGGTGGAGGCGGCGGTTTCCCTGATTGACGAGGGAAACACGATTCCCTTTATCGCCCGCTACCGGAAAGAGATGACGGGATCCTTAAACGACGAAGTGTTGAGGGATCTCCATGAGCGCCTTACCTATCTGCGGAATCTGGAGGAGAAGAAGGCGCAGGTTCTTAGCAGTATCGAGGAGCAGGGTAAGCTGACCGACGAGCTTAAGGCGCGTATTGAGGCGGCGCAGACCATGGTGGTGGTGGAGGATCTTTACCGTCCTTACCGCCCGAAGAGAAAGACCCGCGCCAGTGTGGCGAAGGAGAAGGGCTTAGAGCCCCTTGCGGCGTTTATTCTCGCGCAGGAGACGACGGCGCCGATCGAGGAGGAAGCGGCGAAGTATATCCGCGAGGACGAGGATGAGGCGAAAGCCGTGAAGACGGCGGCGGAGGCTCTGCAGGGCGCGAAGGATATTATCGCGGAGCAGATTTCCGACGAGGCGGATTACCGCATCTATATCCGCGACATTACCATGAAGGAAGGAAAGCTCGTGACCGCCGCCAAGGATGAAAAGGCGGAGAGCGTTTACGAGATGTATTACCAGTATGAGGAACCCATCAGCAAGGTGGCGGGGCACCGGGTTCTCGCCATCAACAGGGGCGAGAATGAGAAGTTCCTGACGGTGAAAATCGAAGCGCCCGAGGAGAGGATTCTTCAATTCCTGCGCACAAAAACCATAATAAATGACAATCATGTCACATCTCCGGTTCTGGAGGAAGTAATCGCTGACAGTTATGACAGGCTGATCGCTCCGGCAATAGAGAGGGAGATCAGAAATGACCTCACCGAGAAGGCGGAGGACGGCGCCATCTCCGTATTTGGAAAAAATCTGGAGCAGCTTTTGCTGCAGCCGCCGATTAAAGGTAAGGTTGTGCTTGGCTGGGATCCGGCTTTCCGCACGGGCTGTAAGCTGGCGGTGGTGGACGAGACGGGTAAGGTGCTCGACACGAAGGTGATCTATCCCACCGCGCCCCAGAATAAGGTGGAGCAGGCGAAAGCCGAGCTGAAAAAGCTGATTAAAAAATATAGCGTCTCCCTGATTTCCGTGGGAAACGGGACGGCGTCCAGAGAGTCCGAGCAGGTGATTGTGGAGCTGATCAAGGAACTGGATGTGCCGGTGCAGTATGTGATCGTGAACGAGGCGGGCGCGTCCGTCTATTCCGCCAGCAAACTGGCAACGGAGGAATTCCCTGAGTTTGACGTGGGGCAGAGAAGCGCGGCTTCCATCGCGAGAAGACTGCAGGATCCTCTGGCGGAACTGGTAAAGATCGATCCCAAATCCATCGGCGTGGGGCAGTACCAGCATGACATGAACCAGAAGAAGCTGAGCGAGGCCCTTGGTGGTGTCGTGGAGGACAGCGTGAACCGGGTCGGCGTGGATCTGAACACCGCCTCCGCCTCCCTTCTCGAGTATGTATCCGGCGTGACCAAGGTGATCGCCAGAAACATAGTGGACTACCGGGAGACCAACGGACGTTTCACTGACAGAAAACAGCTTCTCAAGGTGGCGAAGCTGGGACCGAAGGCGTTTGAACAGTGTGCGGGCTTTATGCGGATCGCGGACGGCGACAATCCTCTGGACGCCACCAGCGTCCACCCGGAATCCTACGAGGCGGCGAAAAAGCTGATGGAGAAGCTGGGGCTCACCATGGAGGATATCAAGGAGGCGCAGAAAAAGGCGGCGGTGAAGAAACCGGCTCCCGCGAAGGAGAAGAAGCCCCGCCCGAAAAAGCCTGTGATCCGAAACACCGACACGGCGATGGGCAAGGCGCTGGCGGCTGCGCTTGGCGGCATGGATATGGCGGCGGAGGGAAATGACACGGATGTCATAAGTTCCGGCTCCGGCAGTCAGGGGCAGACGGCTGTCAGCAATCTGGCAAAGCGGGTCAAGGATAAGAAAAAGCTGGCGGAGGAGCTTGGAATCGGTGAAATCACGCTGGTGGATATTCTGACAGAGCTGGAAAAACCGGCCCGCGATCCGAGAGACAACATGCCTGCGCCGATCCTTAGAAGCGACGTATTAGATATGAAGGACTTAAAGCCCGGCATGATCTTAAAAGGGACGGTCAGAAATGTCATCGACTTCGGCGTATTCGTGGATATCGGCGTGCATCAGGACGGTCTGGTGCATATCTCGCAGATTACGGACCGCTATATCAGACACCCGCTGGAGGCGGTCAGCGTGGGGGATATCGTGGATGTGCAGGTGCTCACGGTGGACGTGCCGAAGAAAAGAATAGGGCTTACCATGAGGATCAAAAGACAATAGAAAAGGAGTTTTGCCATGTTTAAGTACATTGTGAAAAGAATTTTGCTGGCGATCGTGACGATCTGGGCGGTTGCCACACTCACCTTCTTCCTGATGAATCTGGTGCCGGGCGGACCGTTTTTGTCGGAGAAGGCGATCAGCCCCCAGGCGCAGGCGGCGCTGGAGGCGAAGTACGGGCTGGATAAACCCATGTCACAGCGCTATGTGAACTATATGACCGGGGCGCTCCACGGGGATTTCGGTGACAGCCTGAAACAGAGAGGCCGTACCGTCATGTCCATCATTTCCATGAAATTTCCCGTGTCCGCGAGGGTCGGCGGCATATCCGTCCTCGTGGCGCTGATTCTGGGAATACCCCTTGGCAGTATCGCCGCTTTGAAGCGGGGAAAGCCGGCGGACAGTGTGATCAGCGTGATTGCGACATGCGGTATCGCGGTGCCCAGTTTCGTGATCTGTACGCTGCTCATGTATTTCTTCGGCGTGAAGCTGGGGCTTCTGCCCACGATGGGTCTGGAGAGCGCAAAGCACTATGTGATGCCGGTGATTGCCCTGTCCTTCTACCCCACAGCTTATATTATGCGGCTGATGCGCTCCTCCATGCTGGACGTGCTGGGACAGGACTATATGCGTACAGCCAAGGCAAAAGGACTGGCGGGAGGAAAGATACTCTTCAAGCACGCGCTTAGAAACGCGATTCTGCCGGTAGTAACCTATGTGGGTCCCATGCTTGCATACACCATCACGGGAAGCTTCGTGGTGGAGAAGATCTTTGTCATACCGGGACTGGGTGGAGAGTTTATCAAGGCGATCAACGGGCGCGATTACACGCTGATTATGGGTACGACGATCTTTCTGGCGACCCTTGTTATCGTGATGAACGTGGTTGTGGATATCATTTACAAACTGGTTGATCCGAGAATCAAACTCAAGTAACTGGTATAGTAGAAATTTTATAGAAAGGTACGCGAAACATGAAAGAGAATCCCTTAAGTTTTCAGTTAAAACTCAAGCCGGAAGATTTTCTGCCGGCTACGGAGGAAGAAAAACAGAGTCAGATCATCATGCGCGAGAGCGTGAGTTTCTGGAAGGACGGTATGCGCCGGCTTCGGAGAAATAAGGTGGCGATGGTCTCGCTGGTCGTGATTATTGTGGTGATGATTTTTTCCTTTATCGTTCCCGCTTTTTATCCTTACACCTATAAGGAGCAGATCAAGGGGGCGAACAGCCTTGCGCCCATGGAGTATTCAGCGGAGGAACAGGCGCGGATCGACGCGGGAGAGAAGGTGTTCCCCCATGTTTTCGGCACGGACAAGATGGGGCGTGATTACGCCATCCGTGTGATGATGGGAAGCCGCATTTCCCTGCTTGTGGGACTCGTCGCGACGTGTATTATCCTGATCATCGGTTCCGCTTACGGTTCCATCGCAGCGTTCTTCGGCGGCTGGGTGGATCTGGTGATGATGCGTATTGTGGATATCATTTATACGATTCCCGATATCCTTCTCATCGTTCTTTTGTCTATGTCTTTGAAGGCGCCGCTTAACAATCTGGCTACCAAGCCGGGTTTCCACTGGTTGTCGGTTGTGGGTGAGAATCTGATCAGTATCTTCGTGGTGTTTGCCCTGCTCTACTGGGTGGGCATGGCGAGAATGGTCAGAAGTCAGGTGCTCATGTTGAAAGAGAGTGAGTATGTCACGGCGGCGAGGGCTCTGGGCGTTGCAAACGGCAGGATCATCAAGAAGCATCTGCTGACCAACTGTATCGGTACCCTGATCGTGACGACGACGTTACAGATTCCGTCCTCCATCTTTACGGAGAGCTTCTTAAGTTTCTTAGGTCTGGGCGTGGCGGTGCCGCTGCCCTCTCTGGGAAGTCTGGCAAGCGACGCGCTGAACGGCATCAATACTTACCCGTACCTGCTGTTTATCCCGGCGCTGCTGATCAGTCTGATTATCTTAAGCTTTAACCTGCTCGGCGACGGGCTCAGAGACGCCTTTGACCCGAAGCTGAAGAACTAGAAAGGAGGACGAGAGAATGGGAGAATATCTGGTAGATGTCAAAAACGAACGGCTTTCTTTCTTTACACCCGCCGGGGAGGTTAAGGCGTTGAATGACGTTTCCATCCGTCTGAAGGAGGGAGAGGTGCTTGGAATCGTGGGAGAGAGCGGTTCCGGCAAGTCGGTGACGGCGTACAGCCTGATGGGGCTAACCGCCCACCCGGGGAAACTGCTCGGCGGTGAACTCCACTTCAACGGACATCAAGTGGAGCAGATGACCGAGAAGGAAATACGAAAATTCCGCGGAAATGAGATTTCCATTATTTTTCAGGACCCGATGACCAGTTTAAATCCGGTCTACACCATCGGCAACCAGATTACCGAGGTGATAAGACTGCACACGGACAAGACGAGGCAGCAGGCAAAGGAGCGCGCGAAGGAACTGCTGGAGCTGGTGGGCATCAACGAGCCGGAAAAGCGCTTAAAACAGTATCCCCACGAGCTTTCGGGCGGTATGCGGCAGCGTGTGATGATCGCCATCGCGCTTGCCTGTGAGCCGAAACTCCTGATTGCGGACGAGCCGACCACGGCGCTGGACGTGACGATTCAGGCGCAGATTCTGGAGCTGATGATGGAACTGAAAGATAAGCTTGGCATGGCGATCATTATGATCACCCATGATCTGGGCGTGGTGGCGAGCATGTGCGAGCGCATCGCGGTCATGTATGCGGGCAGAATCATTGAGTACGGCACGACGGACGACATTTTCTATCATCCGAAGCACGAGTACACGAAAGGACTGATCCGTTCCATTCCGAGACTGGACACAAAGGAACATGAGAGACTGGTTCCCATCGAGGGAACGCCTGTGGATATGCTGAATCCGCCTGCGGGATGTCCTTTCGCGCCCCGCTGCGACGCGGCGATGCAGATCTGTCTGCGCGAGATGCCGCCGGTCACCACATTTGGCGACGTGCATTATACCCAGTGCTGGCTGAACCAGAAGGAAGAGATGGAGAAAGGAGCGTCCCATGAGTAAGCATTTGATTGAGGTGGAGCATCTGCGCCAGTATTTTCCGGCGGGAGGCTTCGGAAAAAATAAGAAATTTGTCAGGGCGGTGGACGACGTCTCCTTCTATGTGGATAAGGGGGAAACGCTCGGGTTAGTCGGTGAGTCCGGCTGCGGCAAGACCACCACGGGGCGCACCATGCTTCGGCTCTACGAGCCCACGGGCGGGAAATTCACCTTTGACGGCGACGTGATTTTCGACGTGGAGAATAAGCAGTACGCGAATATGCTTCCCTACAGGAAGCGGATGCAGATCGTGTTTCAGGATCCTTATGCAAGTCTTGATCCCCGTATGACGGTGGGCGACATCGTGGGGGAGGCGATTGACGTGCACAAGCTGGCCCAGAGCAAGCAGGATCGCTACGACCAGATCATACACATTCTGGAGCGGGTGGGCTTAAATTCCGAACACGCGAACCGTTATCCTCATGAGTTTTCCGGCGGACAGAGACAGCGTGTGGGCATTGCCAGGGCGCTGGCGGTGCATCCCGAATTTATCGTCTGCGACGAGCCGATCTCGGCGCTGGATGTGTCGATTCAGGCGCAGGTCATCAATATGTTTGAGGATCTGCAGGAGCAGATGGGACTAACTTATCTGTTTATCGCCCACGACCTGTCGGCGGTGAAACACATTTCCAACCGCATCGGCGTGATGTATCTGGGCAGGATGGTGGAGCTGACGGACAGCTACACGCTGGTGGACCGCCCCCTGCATCCCTACACGAAGAGCCTGATCTCGGCAATCCCCGTTGCGGACCCGAAACAGGCGAGGGAAAGCCAGCGCATCGTGCTGGAGGGAGACGTGCCGAGTCCTTTGAATCCCCCCTCGGGTTGTACCTTCCGCACCCGCTGTCCCTATGCGGATGAGAGGTGCGCCGCGGAGGTGCCGGAGTGGAGAGAAGTGGAAAACGGGCATTTTTGCGCCTGTCACCATATTGACAAGTGCAATTAAATGTGATAAACATGTTAGATGGAAAAGTAAATCAATTTAGAAGAGGAGGAACGATTATGAAAAAGAAAGTAATCGCGCTGATGTTGGCGGCGGCTATGGTTGTCGGTGTGACGGCCTGCGGCGGCAGTTCTACGGAACCGGCTCCGACGCCCGGGATCGACGATGCGTCAGAAACCACAGAGGGGGGGGAGGCTCCCGCAGATGATACTGGTGCTGACAGTACTGCACCCGCAGCTTCCGGCGAAGGGAAGGTTCTGTCCGTACAGATCGGCCCCAACCCCGAGACCATCGACCCGGCGTTAAACAGTGCAGTGGATGGCGGTAACATGATTTTACATGCTTTTGAGTGCCTTTTGACGGTAGATCAGGACGGCAAGCTGGCTCCCGGCCAGGCTGAGACATGGGAGACTTCCGAGGACGGTCTGACATGGACCTTCCATTTAAGGGACGGTCTGAAGTGGTCTGACGGCTCTGCCCTCACGGCAAACGATTTCGTATACAGCTGGCGCAGAGTCTGCGATCCTATGGTAGCGGCTCCTTATGCGGAGACTGTTCTCGGCATGGTAGAGGGCTATGCAGATGCCATCGGCGGCAATCTGGAAGCGCTCGGCGTGGAAGCGCCCGATGATAAAACCCTTGTGGTGCATCTCTCCCAGCCCTGCTCCTACTTCGGCTCTCTGGCAGCTTTCGCTACCTTAAGCCCGGTACAGCAGGCAACCATCGACGCCAACGGCGACGGCTGGGCAGTAGCGGCTGACACTTATATCACGAACGGCTGTTTCTATATTTCCGATTGGGTGCCCGGCTCCTATATCATGTTCACAAAGAACCCGAACTACTGGAATGCGGATGCGATCAAGCTGGATGCGATCAAGTTCAATCTGATCGAGGATCCCAACGCTTCCTACAGCGCATACCAGACCGGCGAAGTGCTCTTCATCAAGGACGTGCCCACAGAGGAGATCCCTTCCCTGGAAGGCAACGCGGAGTTCCATGTGGAGCCGATTATCGGTACCTACTATCTGAGCTTAAATACCCAGAGAGAGCCCTTCAACGATCCCAAGGTGCGTAAGGCGTTAAGTCTTGCCATCGACCGTGAGTATGTGGCTGGTACGCTGATGCAGGGAACTTACTCTGCAGCAAGCAACTTTATGGGTCCCGGCTGGATTGATACAGACGGCAGCCAGTTCATTGACAACGCAAACGGCGGCAAGCCTTATATCGACACGGCAAACCACGAGGCAAACGTGGAGGAGGCGAAGCAGCTTCTGGCGGACGCAGGTTACCCGGACGGCGCAGGCTTCCCTGCCATCACTTATTCCACCAACGATGCAGGCTACCATAAAGTAGTGGCTGAGTATTTACAGCAGGCATGGGCGGAGATCGGCGTTGAGCTTCAGGTAGATATCGTTGAGTGGGCAAGCTTCACTCCCATGAGACGTAACGGCGACTACGATGCTTCCCGTAACGGCTGGGTAGGCGATTACAGCGATCCTTCCAACATGCTGGATCTGCTCTACTCCAGTAACGGTAACAACGACGGTAAGTTCAACAATGCAGAGTACGATGCGGCTATGGATACTTCCAGAACCACACTGGACGCTGCAGAGCGTTCCGCAGCCCTTCACAAGGCAGAGGACATCATTATGAACGAGGCTGGCTGTGTTCCTGTTGCTTACTACAATGACTTCTGGTTACAGAGCAGCAAGATCCAGAATATGTGGCATTCCGCATACGGCTACTGGTACTTCATGTACGCTGACATTGCTGAATAAAAAATAAGATAAAAGGCGTAAGGCTTCTGTGTATTTGAGAGGTCTTACGCTTTTTTGACAGGTATTTGCCGAAAGCAAAGAGTAAATTACAGCTTGATTTTAGCGTGCTCACGTGGTATTCTATTACAGGAAAATAAAATAAGAGAAAAGTTCTTCGGGGCAGGGTGCAATTCCCTACCGGCGGTGACAGTCCGCGACCCGTTATCATTCAAGCGTTTACCCGCGCGGTGATGAAATGGCTGATCTGGTGAAATTCCGGAACCGACAGTATAGTCTGGATGAGAGAAGACGGATAAAGTGACAGAAATGTCATATTTATCGGGCAAGAGCCTGTGCCGCTGGCACAGTGCGGAGACTGCTCAGTGTGTATGATATACCCCCGGAGTTTCGACTTCGGGGGTTTCTGCGCGCATAAGCAGAGTCAGAAGAACTTTCCCCTAAAAAAGGAGGAAAAGAAAAATGGGTAACGGATTATTACAGAGTATTGCGGACAACGTGATTTTTGTCCTTGTCTGCGTAGGTGTGGCGGCGGCGCTGTTTTTCATCGCCTACGGCACGGAAAAGACGATGCAGAAGAAAAACGGTGTGACAGAGCGCATCCTCACCACCAGAAAGATCACCATGATCGGGCTGTTCTCGGCACTGGCGGTGATCTTACATATGATGGATTTCCCGGTTCCGTTTCTGGCGCCTGGATTCTATCAGCTGGATTTCTCCGAGATTCCCGCGCTGGTGGGAGCTTTTGCTTTCGGTCCCGTGGCAGGCGTGATGATCGAGTTTTGCAAGATTCTCTTAAAGCTTGTGATCAAGGGAACGAGCACAGCCTTTGTGGGTGATCTGGCGAATTTCGTGATCGGCTGCAGCCTTGTTCTGCCCGCATCGATTCTGTACATGTTTAAGAAAACCAAGAAGAGAGCCATAGCAGCGTGTGTGGCTGGGTCAGTGATTATGACAGTGTTCGGGTCGGCGTTCAACGGCGTTTACCTGCTCCCTGCCTTCTCCAGGTTGTTCGGGATGCCGCTGGAGGCAATCATCGCGGCAGGCGCGGAGATCAACGGCAACATTCATAACGTAACGAGCTTCGTGATCTTTGCGGTGGCGCCTCTGAATATCGTAAAGAGTGCGGCGGCATCGGGCGTTACCATGCTGATCTACAAACCTTTAAGCCCAATTTTGAAAAATGCCAGTCCTGTCATGGAGAGACGGGCGGGAGAGGTTTCCAATTCGGGAAATGCGTGATGTATCAATGGTGAAAAGGGGTTAACATACTATTCGAGAGAGAAAATACTACTTTTCTGCGGGAAAGTAGTATTTTCTTTTTTGTAAGGTTCCTGTAAGATTTTTGTAAGATTTATAGTCTAAAATAGTGTAAGAAGATGGCAGGGGCGCGGCGCGATAAATTGGCAGAGAATTTTAAGAATGATTTAAGATTTTGCTGTGCTTCTTTTAAGAAAGCGATGCTAAGATAAAAAATGTGAAAAAAGTGAATCAAAAGGCAGCTCTGTTTCGTTATAACATAGAGAAACTTGTACAGCTTAGCATATACATAATAAGGAAGGAAAGAAAGGAACGTAGTATCATGGGGACATTGGTGGAAATCCGGGATATCTGCAAGGTCTACAATCCCGGGGAAAATGAAGTGAAGGCGCTGGACCATGTGAGTCTGACCATCGGGGAAGGAGAGTTCGTGGCGATTATCGGGCATTCAGGCTCGGGAAAGTCCACGCTGATGAACATGCTCGGCTGTCTCGACGTGCCCACCAGCGGCAGTTATTTTCTGCACGGGCATGATGTGGGCAGCATGTCGGACGACGAGCTTTCGGATATCCGCAATCAGGAGATCGGCTTTGTCTTTCAGGGGTTTAACCTGATTCCCAGTCTGACAGCGGTGGAAAATGTGGAGCTGCCGCTGATTTACCGGGGCGTCGGAAAGAAAGAGCGGCTGGAGCTGTCGGAGAAGGCGCTCGACAAGGTGGGACTGGCAAAACGAAAGACCCACAAGCCGTCCGAGATGTCCGGCGGACAGCAGCAGAGAGTGGCGATTGCCAGAGCGATCGCGCAGGCGCCGCCCATCATTCTGGCGGACGAGCCGACGGGAAATCTGGATTCCGGATCCACCAGGGAGATCATGGATATCCTGCGGGGACTGCACGAGGAGGGCAGGACGGTGATCCTGATCACCCATGACGACGAGATTGCGGCACGTGCCAAACGTGTCATAAAAATTATGGACGGAAAAATAGAGGAGGATTATGAAAATGTTTCGGAAGGCGAAGAATAAGGCGGAAAATGCGGTGGAAAACACAGATGTGACGCCGAAAAAAGAAAAGGTTCCCATGGATAAAGAAAAGAAGAAAAAGATACGCCGAAGGGTGATTGCGGGCGTATTGGCGGCTCTCGTGGTGGCTTTTTTCGTGAGAAATTCCATGATGGCAAAGAATGCGGCGCCGATGGTGACCACCGTTGCGGTCACCACGGGGGATGTGGAGCAGATCCTGAGCACCGGCGGCACGGTGAAGAGCGACGAGAAGAGGACTTACTTCGCGCCACTGTCCGTGGAGGTGGGCGAAGTGATGGTGAGCACCGGCGATACGGTGAAAAAGGGCGATGTGATGCTCACCTTTGACGAGAAAGCGTTGTCTGATGAAAAGCAGGCGGCGGAGTATAAGATGGCATCCAACGAGGGCGGCTATGAGAGCTCCGTGCACAAAAATAACGAGTATGTGGCGGATCTGTCCGAGGCGAACCGCAATCTTCCCGTATTGGAACAGCAGATCGCGGATAACGAAAAGCTGTTGGATGAGCTGAACAAAAAGATTGAGGAGAAGAAGGCGGGATGGAATTATAACGGAACAAATTTGAATGTCTCCGTCATGGAGTGGCAGAGCATCATTGCGCAGGATGAGGAGGCGCTGGCGGACATCAGTGAGAAAGAGGCGAGAGGCGAGCTGAGCGATTTCAGCGAAGACGAGATCAAAGAGATGCGAAATGAAGCGGAGATCAAGCTCGCGAACGACAGGGAGATTCTTCTGAACCTCCAGATACAGACGCAGTACAACGGCTATGAAGAAGTGAACAATAAGGAAGTCAGGGATCTGCAGCGGCAGGCGAAGGACGTGGAAGAACTGATCGCTTCCTACAAGGAATACCAGTCGGAGATGAAGTCCCAGAAAGCATCCTCGGAGTCCGGGGTTCTGGATGCGGGCGGCAAGGCGAAGCTGGAGGCGGACACGGCGCTTGAGACGCTGACCAATCAGGAGAAACTGGACGCCATCGCCGAGGTGGAGAACGGGCTGAAAGCCGATTTCGGCGGCGTGGTCACGGAACTCGAGGCGATAGCGGGACAGCCGCCCACGGAGAGCGGGAAGCTGGTGACCATCGAGAGCACGGAGAAAGTGTATGTGAGACTCAGTGTTTCCAAATATGACCTGGAAAAGATTGCCGTGGGACAGAAAGCGGATGTCGATATCGCCGGAAAGACATATGAGGGTACGGTGAGCAAAATCGACGGCATGGCGACCCAGAATAACAGCGGCGCGATGGTAGTCGGCGTGGACGTCAACATCGACAACCCGGATGAAAACATTTTCCTCGGCGTGGAAGCTAAGGTTTATGTCCATATGGCGAAAGCCGAGGGTGTGGTTACGGTGCCCATTGAGGTGATCAACAGCGACCGTGACGGCGATTTCGTGTACGTGGAAGAGAACGGCGTGGTGACGAAGAGGCGCATTACCACGGGTATCGCATCCGACAGTGTCAGCGAGGTGAAGGAGGGACTCTCGGAGGGTGAAAACGTAGTCATGGCGAACGGCATGGAGTTTGAAGACGGCACGGCGGTGACGGCTATGCCGATGCCTTAGTGCAAAAAGAACTGCGAAAGACGTCCCGCCATGGGACGGAGACGCAAAGTCAGAAAAGATGGCTTGAAAGTTCTATGCTTTGCGCGAGATAATGCCGGAAAACGGTATTCTTCGAGTGACAGAAAATAAAGGATAGGGGACAAAATGGGACAGATATGGGAATACATAAAAATTGCCCTGATGAATATCAAGACGAACAAAGGGCGCTCCGCCCTCACCATGCTTGGCATTATCATCGGTATCGCTTCCGTCATTATGATTATTTCTATCGGTAACGGGGTGCGAAGCTCTGTCAACGAGGAGCTGGAAAATATGGGCGGCGGTCTGATTGCCATTTACACCAATGATAATGAGGAAGGCAATGATGTGAAGTTTACGGAGGAAGACTTTGCGCTGATCAAGGATAAGGTGGAGCATGTGAAAGGCGCAACGGCGCAGTATGGCTACTATGGCGCAACGGCAAGAGGACGCAAGGGCGCAGACTTTATGGCGATCCTTAACGGCGGAAATACGGCGCTGCAGTATGCAGTCGGTAACGAGCCGATTGTCAGGGGCAGATATTTTTCCCAGAGTGAGTGCGATGCGGCAAGCATGGTCTGCGTTATCACGGAGAGCGCGGCAAGGTCGCTGTTTGGCACCACGGATGTGGTAGGCATGAGCTTCGAGCTTACCCTGTGGGATGTGAGTCAGGATTTGCGGATCGTGGGTATCAGACAGGATACGCCGGCAGGTCTTATTTCCGCTATGAGCGGCAGCGGTTATTTACAGGTAGAGATGCCGCTATCAGCCATGGCGTCCGGCTATGGGCTGTGGATCGGCGAATTTAGCCAGCTTTATGTGGTGGCGGAGAGCTCAGAATATGTGACGCAGGTGGCGGCGGACACCATCAATCTTCTGGAAAACCGTTATAATGTGCGGGGAGAAAACAAGATTATGATGGAGAGTTTTGCGGATTATTCGGCTCAGTATGATCAGATTCTCAGTATGCTCACGCTGTTTATCTCCTTTGTGGCGGCGATTTCCCTGCTGGTGGGCGGCATCGGCGTTATGAACATCATGCTCGTGTCCGTGACGGAGCGGACGAGGGAAATCGGTATCCGAAAGTCACTGGGAGCCAGAACGAAGTCGATTCTCTTACAGTTTCTGGCGGAGGCGGGTATTATCACCCTGATTGGCGGTCTGATTGGTATTTTACTTGGTGCGCTCGGCGCAAGGGCAGTCTGCGGCGCTATGGGCTTCGCGGCGCAGATCAATGTGTCCACGGTGATTGTCGCGGCGGCGTTTTCCTCAGGCGTCGGTATCTTCTTCGGCATTTACCCGGCAAAGAAAGCGGCACGCTTAAGTCCGATTGAGGCGCTGCGACACGAATAAAGTGAAAAGAACTTGCACTTTCAGAGAATTTTAGTATAATAGATTTCAGTATGGAAATCGAATTTGACGTTAAAATAACACCCAATATTTTATATGATTATATGCTGCAGCACACGTATTCGCGTCTGCCCGGGTTGATGGGCACGCTTGTAGGTGTGCTGATGCTGTTTCTTTTTGCGGCGAACAGACAGCCCCTGCTCTTAATCATCGCGCTGGTGATCCTGCTGTACCTGCCGTGGACGCTCTTTCTGCGGGCAGCTTCGCAGGCAAAGACCAATCCGGCGTTCCAGAAGCCGTTGCACTATAAGCTGTCGGACGAGGGCATACAGGTGTCGCAGGACGGCGTGACGGAGCAGATGGCATGGGACGGCATGGTGAAGGCAGTCTCCACGCCGAAGAGCATTGTGGTCTATACCACGGCGGTGAACGCCTGCATTTTTCCGAAGCGGGATCTGGGTGACGGGAAGATGAAGGTGATTGAGATTATCTCCACGCATATGCCGCCCGGAAAGGTGAAGATCCGGGCGTGAGTAAATGCCAGAATGCGGCATTCTCTGCGCTGAGAGGAAATAGCTATGGATGAGATAATAGAGAGCCGCAGCGCGGCGGACACATTCGCATATGGAAAGGCGCTCGGAAAGAAGGCAACTCCGGGAGAGGTTTACACGCTGACCGGGGATCTGGGCGTGGGCAAGACCGTGTTCACGCAGGGGTTTGCGGCGGGGCTTGGCATTACGGAGCCGGTGAGCAGCCCGACTTTTACGATTCTGCAGAGCTACGAGGAGGGCAGGCTTCCCCTCTATCATTTTGATGTGTACCGCATCGGCGACGTGGAAGAGATGGAAGAAATCGGCTATGAGGATTGTTTTTACGGGGAGGGTGTCTGTCTGATCGAGTGGGCGGATCTGGTCCGTGAAATCCTGCCGGAGGACTGTATACGGATTACGATCGAAAAGGATTTGTCCAAAGGGTTTGATTACCGCCGGATTTCGATCAGCCGATAAAAGGGATGAAGAATTTATCTGGGGGAAAGAAAGACAGGGCAGGAATTTGAAAATATTGGCGCTTGACAGCTCCGGGCTGGTTGCCTCTGTGGCACTGGCGGAGGATGACAATTTAATCGCAGAATACACCGTGCAGTATAAGAAGACCCATTCCCAGACACTCCTGCCCATGCTGGAGGAGATCGGCAGGATGGTGGAGCTTGATCTTTCCACGGTGGACGCCATCGCGGTGGCGGCAGGACCCGGATCTTTTACGGGATTGCGGATCGGTTCTGCCACGGCAAAGGGGCTGGCGTTCGCCCTCGGGAAACCGGTTATTCCGGTGCCCACGGTGGATGGGCTTGCCTTTCAGATGTACGGTGCAAAGGATCTGGTCTGCCCCATTATGGACGCCAGAAGAAGTCAGGTATATACGGGCATTTATGAATTTTTGTCTGACCAGACTGGTCGCTCTGCATATGACATGCGTGTTATACGGGAACAGTGTGCCGTCTCATTTGATGAGATAGCAGAGGCTTTGAACGAACTTGACAGGAGTGTCATATTTCTGGGGGACGGCGTGCCGGTGTTCCGGGAGCGGATGGAGGAGGTCATGCGCGTGCCCTACACGGAAGCGCCCCTGCACCGCGCCAGACAGTCGGCGGCAGCGCTCGCGTCGCTTGGGCGGCTCTATTACGAGCAGGGCAGGACGGTTGACGGAGAGGCTTTCGCGCCGGATTATCTGCGGCTTTCACAGGCGGAACGGGAGCGCGCCGAGAAGGAGCGTGAAGTGTCCCAATGATCGTATATCGCAAGATGCGGGCGGAGGATGTGCCCTTTATCAGCCGTCTGGAGGAGGAGACCTTTTCCATGCCGTGGTCGGCGGATTCCTTTCTGCAGATGATCGAGAAGGAGGATACCGCGTACTTTGTGGCGGAGGAGGACGGAAAGCTGCTCGGCGGCTGCGGACTGCTTCTGATTGCCGGGGAGGGAAATATCACCAATGTGGTGGTGGCTCCCGGAGAGAGAAGGCGCGGCGTGGCGACGGGACTGCTGACATATCTGATTGCGGAAGGTGACCGGGCTGGTCTGTGCGCCTATACGCTGGAAGTGCGGGTCAGCAATGAGGCGGCGATCCGTCTGTATGAAAAACTCGGCTTTGTGTCCGAGGGCATCCGTCCCAATTTTTATGAAAAACCCACGGAAGATGCTATGATTATGTGGAAGAGATAGGCAGCGCATGGAACAATTACCACTGTCATTATGCCTTTTGTCTGCTAAAATAGAGACAGTGGATTCTGAAGGAGGATTGTCATGCGTGAATATATAGAAGACAGAAAGTTGACCAAGGTAGTCTGCAATGCCTGCGGCAAAAATCTGCTGGTAGAAAATGGCATTTTGAAAGAAGAGTGCATCCATGTGGATCACGACTTCGGTTTCTTCGGAGAAAAGGACGGGGAGAGTGACAGCTTCGATTTGTGTGAAGCATGTTACGAGAAGATGATCGCCGGATTTTCCGTGCCCGTGGACCGGCGGGAGAGGAAGGAACTTTTGTAGGCTGCCTCCACTGATGGAAAGCGGGAGCGGGATATGGTCCGGCTGCCGGCATGGAGGGGGATATGTTAGATATCTGCTTGCTGGGTACGGGAGGGATGATGCCCCTGCCGCACAGATGGCTCACTTCGCTGATGGCGAGGTACAATGGAAAAAGTATACTGATTGATTGTGGGGAGGGGACACAGATCGCCATGAAGGAGAAGGGCTGGAGCCCGAAACCGATTGATGTGATCTGTTTCACCCACTATCATGCGGATCACATCAGCGGTCTTCCGGGGATGCTGCTCACTATGGGAAATGCAGAGCGCACGGAGCCGCTGCTTTTGATTGGCCCGAGAGGGTTGCCCAGAGTGGTCAATTCCCTGCGCATCATCGCGCCGGAACTGCCTTTTGAGATCATCTGTCTGGAGATCACGGAGCCGGAGCAGGTATTTCCTTTCAGGGAGTTCCGGATCCAGTCGTTCCGGGTCAACCACAATGTGCCGTGTTACGGTTACAGCATAGAGATTGACCGGGCGGGTAAATTTGATCTGGAGAGGGCGCAGGCTTTAAATATTCCGAGAAATTACTGGAATCCCCTGCAAAAAGGTGAGATAATAGATGAAGACGGTTATTACTTTACCCCGGATATGGTACTGGGGGAGCAGAGAAGAGGTCTGAAGGTCACCTACTGCACGGACACGAGACCGACGGAAAGCATGGTGAAACATGCAGCCGGGGCGGACCTGTTTATCTGCGAGGGCATGTACGGAGAGCCGGAGAAGGCGCAGAAGGCGAAGGAATATAAACACATGACCTTCTACGAGGCGGCTGAGATTGCGAGGCGTGCCGGGGTGGAAGAGATGTGGCTGACACATTACAGCCCGTCGCTGATCCGCCCGGAGGATTTCATGCCGGAAGTGCGGAAAATTTTCCCGAACGCTGTGGCGGCGAAGGACGGCAGAAGCGTGGATCTTATGTTCCGGGAAGGGTGAGGAAAAGGAGGGGAAGGGGAAATGAAGAATTCAAAGGTTGTTAAAACGATACTTATCGTGGTTGCCCTCGCGGCGATCATTCTGATTTATTACTATAGTCTGAGCCACCGGGCGAAGCGGCAGGAGGTCGAGGAGGCGATTGCCGCCACCGCGGTGCAGAGCATCCTGATGCGGGATCTGGAGCATAACTACCCGCCCACGCCCAAGGAAGTGGTGAAGTATTATGCGGAAATCACGGAATGTTTCTATAACGAGACATATTCCGACGCGGAGCTTGTGCAGCTCGCGGCCAAGATTCAGATGCTTTACGACGCGGAGCTTGTGGCGAACAAGACGCAGGAGCAGTATATGCAGGATCTGCGGGATGATATTGTCGAGATGAAGGGGGAGCAGATTACGGTTGCAAGCTATGAGGTTTCCGCCAGCACCGACGTGGAATACTTTGAGCAGGGCGAATACTCCTGCGCCAGATTATACTGCACGTTTTATCTGAAAAAGCAGGGCGGTGGCAGAGTGCCTTCGCAGGAACGGTTTGTGCTCAGACAGGATGAGGACAATCACTGGAAGATTCTCGGCTGGGAGCTTGTGGAGGACTGAGCAATGGGAAAGATCGGGGAAACCGTGACGATACTTGCCGTGGAGACTTCCTGTGACGAGACGGCGGCGGCGGTGGTTGAAAACGGCAGGGAGGTGCTGTCCAATGTGATATCATCTCAGATTGCCCTGCACACGCTCTACGGGGGCGTGGTGCCGGAGATCGCCTCCCGCAAACATATCGAAAAAATCAATCAGGTGATGGCGGAGGCGCTTTTGCAGTCGGGGAAAAGTCTTTCCGACATGGACGCCATCGCGGTCACTTACGGGCCGGGGCTTGTGGGAGCGCTGCTGGTGGGGGTATCCGCGGCGAAGGCGGTCAGCTTTGCATCGGGGATTCCGCTGATCGGCGTACATCACATCGAGGGACATATCAGTGCGAATTACATAGAAAATAAGGAGCTGGAGCCGCCCTTTGTCTGTCTGGTCGTGTCCGGCGGACATTCCCACCTCGTGGTGGTGAAAGACTACGGGGAATATGAGATTCTGGGGCGCACGAGGGACGATGCGGCGGGGGAGGCATTTGACAAGGTGGCGCGCGCCATCGGGCTCGGCTATCCCGGCGGGCCCAAGATCGACAAGGTATCTAAGGAGGGAAACCCGGACGCCATCGCTTTTCCGAGGGCGAAGGTGGACGGTTCCGATTATGATTTCAGTTTCAGCGGTCTGAAGTCCGCGGTCCTGAATTATCTCAATTCCTGTGAGATGAAAGGCGAAACGTTCTGTCAGGCGGATGTGGCGGCTTCTTTCCAGAAAGCGGTGGTGGATGTGCTGACCGAGCATTCCATGCAAGCGGTGGAGTCCTGCGGCATAAAGAAATTCGCCATTGCCGGCGGCGTGGCGTCAAACTCTGCGCTCAGGGAGGCGCTTGCAAAAGAATGTGAAAAGCGTGGCGTGACTTTTTACCACCCCTCGCCCCTTCTGTGCACGGACAATGCGGCGATGATCGGCGCGGCGGGATATTACGAGTATGTGAAGGGCGTGCGGCACGGGTATGATCTGAATGCGGTGCCAAATCTGAAACTCGGGGACAGGATATGAAATGACTGCAAAGCGCGCAGCCTGAGAAGAATGAAATCATGTCCGGAAGAATGCCAAGCGTGCATTTTCCATGAGCAGGAGAACGGAGCGTATGGACAAAAAGAGATGTACCGCCATCGTGCTGGCGGCAGGGAACGGCAGCCGCATGAAAAGCGGCGTGGCGAAGCAGTATATGCTTCTGCGGGGCAGACCGCTTATATGGTACGCATTACATGCGGTAGAAGAATCCTCTGTGATTGATGACTGCATTCTGGTCACCGGCGCGGAGGATATTTCATATGTAAAAGAGGAGATTGTGGCGAAGTACGGCTTCTCCAAGGTGACGGCTGTTGTGGCGGGGGGGAAAGAGCGGTATGATTCCGTGTACAACGGGCTTGCGGCGGTAGCAGGCGACAGCCGGCAGGGAGACGAAAGTTCGTGTGCGCCTGACCGGGACGGCTATATTTTCATCCAGGACGGCGCCAGACCTTTTCTGACGGAGAAAATTCTGAAACGCTGTTTTGAGGCGGTGGAGAAAGATCATGCCTGCGTGGCGGGAATGCCCGTGAAGGACACCATAAAGATCGTGGATGAAAGCGGGTTCGCCAGACAGACACCCGACAGAAATTTTATGTGGCAGGTGCAGACCCCGCAGGTATTTGACGCGGTGTTGATTCTTTCAGCCTACGAGAAACTGATGCAGGAGAAGGAAAAGCTTTTGCGGGAGGGCATCTCGATTACGGACGACGCCATGGTGGTGGAAACCTTTACGGAATGCAAGGTCAGACTGGTGGAGGGAGATTATAGGAACATCAAGGTGACGACGCCGGAGGATATGGCGGTGGCGGAGGCGTTTTTGGACTGTGGCACGCTGTAGAGGCATGGTTTCTTTAGAAAATGTTATCATTTCTGAACCGCTGAAAGCAAGGCGGATGCGGCAAGGCGTCCGTCACGAACGAACAGGGCGAGAGCACGTCTGCCGCCGCAGAGGAGCAGGAAAGGACAGACGCTTCAGCGGCACAGGGTGAATAGAGCCGAGGGATCACAGTCACAAACGACGGAAAAAGGGAACTGATTTCCGACGAGGATGCGGCGGTGTGAAAAAATAGAAAAAACAGGTTGACACGGGAGTTTATCTTTGCTAGAATAATCATTGCGCTTGACTTAAAGCAATGCGCAATGCGAACACGGAGAGGTATCGAAGTGGTCATAACGAGGCGGTCTTGAAAACCGTTTGTCCGCAAGGGCGCGTGGGTTCGAATCCCACCCTCTCCGCTGGAGATCCCTCTCCGACCGAATCCTTTTTGATTCGGTATATATGTTGATATGTATTTAGCTATGTCTGGAGATGTACCCAAGATGGCTGAAGGGACACCCCTGGAAAGGGTGCAGGTCGTTAATAGCGGCGCGAGGGTTCAAATCCCTCCATCTCCGTTAGCGCTCATAAAAGCGCGTCGAAGAACGACTCGAAGAGAAGTTCTTCAGAAGTTAATCCCGAAGGAATTAACTTCACGAACCTTGACAAATAAACAGTAATGCAACCTTGAAAAGATTCCAAGAGAAAATTTTCAGAAAAGTATCGGACGATACAAACTAACAAACAGTATTTTAGGGTACAAAATCAGAAGAATGCGAAGCATTCTTCGGGAGCTGGTCCCGGAGGGAACTGCTCCGAGCCAAGTGCTTGTTTTGAATCCGGATCAAAAACCAATCGGGAAGAAACGCCGGGGACCACGGAGTGGTACTCGTAAAGTTAATCCCGAAGGGATTTACTTTTTTTAAGAGAGTTTGATCCTGGCTCAGGATGAACGCTGGCGGCGTGCTTAACACATGCAAGTCGAACGGGGATTATACGCTGATGCGATTTCGGTCAAATCTTGTGTAATCCTAGTGGCGGACGGGTGAGTAACGCGTGGGTAACCTGCCTTACACCGGGGGATAACAC
>Ga0137307_100082_pt1 | contig 142628 bp, 133 predicted proteins | sample NAcewD2O_March_2_FD_97180 | JGI IMG/M metagenome (GOLD analysis project Ga0137307, IMG submission 97180) | Mouse cecal microbial communities from Vienna, Austria - N-Acetylglucosamine amended D2O_March | ecosystem: Host-associated > Mammals > Digestive system > Large intestine > Cecum | place... | reverse complement strand
GACAATCGAATTTGACAGGGAACAGTGTATTTGGAAATTTCAGAAAGCAGAAACAGAACTTTGGAAACAGCCACCGAACCCATTATTGGAAGCAATCAACGAATTTCTTACAGAGGAAATGCAGGAGTGGGAGGGGACTGCAACGGAATTTCTGAAACAGTTGCCGGATTTGCAGTTATCGGCGAATGTGCTTTCCCGGAGATTAAATGTAGTGAACAGCCAGTTGCTTAATGACTATGGAATTTTCTACGACAACAAGCGGGGGCATGAGAGAAAAATCATTCTGAAACGGCTAGAGCAAAAATCGTAAGGTGCGACGATATGCGTCGGTTGCGACGGTATTTTTGATAGCGGGGCGGTATAGAAAATACCGACGCTATCGACGCAAACCGACGCATGGGGGAGCAGTAAAGCGGCGAGTAGCCGCTCACCGTCCGCAAGGACGGTATGCTGTCCAACGGACAGCTAGCCCCCAGCAGGGCGCAAAGGCACTTTTGATAGAGCGTAGCCTGTCGAAAGTGCTTTTGCGTTACTTTCGGGAAAGTAACAAAGCCGAAGCGAAGAAACTTCGCTTTTGCGCCTTAGTCGGCGCAGTAGAATTAGCAGCACAAATATATAGAACGTGGAGGATATGCCTATTGGAAAGAACGATTAGCGGTATGATGGGGAAAGGTTCAGTCAACCACAATACAAGAGCCTTTACAGCTAAAAATGTAAATAAGGAACGAAGCCGGGATAACGTGGAATTTTGTCACTCGGATATAAAAGAAGTTTATCATACTCTGTTTGATGAAGCACTGGAACGCTATAACGCAAAGCAGAAACGGAGTGACCGAAAGATTGACGATTACTATGGGAAGATATGCCGGGGAAAGCAGGAGAAATTATTTTATGAAGTTATCTTCCAAATCGGCAATAAAGACGATATGAATGTGCAGAGCAATGAGGGGCAGTTGGCGAAAGATATTTTATGCGAGTTTATGGAGCAGTTTCAGAAAAGAAATCCGAACCTGTTTGTATTTTCAAGCCATTTGCACATGGACGAGCAGACACCGCATATCCACATTGATTTTGTTCCCTTTATCCGTAACAGCAAGCGTGGACTTGATACGAGAGTTTCCCTCAAAGGCGCACTGTCGGAGCAGGGCTTTAAAGGCGGCACAAGGGGAATGACGGAATGGAATAAATGGATTGAAGCGGAGAAGCAGGAACTTTCTAAAGTCATGGGGCGGCATGGCGTACAGTGGAAACAGCTAGGCACACATCACAAGCATTTGTCTGTACTCGATTTTGAAAAGCAGGAACGGCAGAAAGAGGTTGCAGAACTGGAACAGACAATTTCCGGCAGTAAAGAGGAATTATCCAATATTCTTCATCAGCAGATAGCGGCAGGACAGGAAACGGAGCAGATACGGAAAGAGGGAGAAGCAATCCGGCAGGAAGTATCAGAACTTTCCGCTACAAATCTTCTTTTGAAAGAGCAGACGGAAACACTGGCAGAGGATAAGGAAAAGCTGTTATCCGAAAATGAGAAGTTGGAGAAACAGCAGAAAAAGTTACAGCAGGAACTAAACAAAATGGTACAGTCAAAGGAAGTCATGGAGAGAAATATCCATGCCTATGATGAAGATATAAAATGGCAGTTGGCAGAGCCGGGGGCATTGATGAGCGCAAAGAGTTTTAGGGATAAAAAGGCTTTACCGCTGGTGGAGAAGTTGAAAGAGGTCGTTAAAAATCTGACTATCAAATGCGTACAGCTTACGGAGCAGGGAAAGAAGCTGACCGTCAAAGTGGACAGGCAACAAAAGCAGATTAGCCACTTGACGGATAAGGTCATGGAGCAGAGCGACACCATAGACCGATTGCAGGAAAAAGTATCTGATTTGGGGCGTTTGGAGCGTCATTTAGGCAGGGAACAGGTACAGTTGATAGTGGAACGGTCAAAAGCATTTGAGCAGGCAGAAAGGGCAATTAAACGCCCTAAACGTGCCTTTGAAATGAGCCGATAGGAAAGGGGATTGATAGGATATGACAGATATGGAGAAGAAAGTCATGGTGCGGCTGTGTGCTAAAATCGTTGCAGAAACAGACCTTTACGAAACAGATAAGGAAGCGCAAAATCTGATAGACTGGGTATGTCTGTCGGAACAGATAAAGGAGAACAATAATACAATCCGTAATCTGACCGGGGAATATAAAAAGATAGAGCCGGATTGCCGGGAGGGAGTGAGGGCGCAATTGGAGCGTATGAAAGAATTATGCAAAGAGCGCAACAACTTGTATGAGAAACAGAATGACTTGAAAGGGCAGAAATGGAAAATAGAAAAATCGTTGGAACGATAAGGAATGTGGGGTGTGGCGGTTGCTGCGCCCCTATATTTTTGTGGTGAATTATTAGATGCTGTGGTATAATCAAAATTAAAAGTTAGTAGTTACAGAGGTAAAAATATGCGAAACGATATTTTAAGTGATTTACAGAAAGAAATATATGATAGGTGTCAAAGAGAAACAAATAAATTTGGAATGGGATGTTACTATCATATTGTTGCAGTGGTAAAAAATGCAGAGATTTTGGCAGAAAAATATGGAGCAGATAAAGAAGTTGTTTTGATTGCGGCTTGGTTACACGACATTGCTTCCATTACAGATTATAGTTTATATGTTTTACATCATATACATGGGGCAGAAATGGCATATGGCATTTTAAAAGAATATGGTTACGATAACAAAAAAATTCGTTTGGTACAAGAGTGCATTAAAAATCATAGGGGTAGTGTAAATTTAGAGAAAAATAGTCTTGAAGAATTGTGTGTTGCTGATGCTGATGCAATTTCGCATTTTGATAGCGTTCCTAGTTTATTATATCTGGCTTATGTTCAAAAAGGAATGGGGATTGAAGATGGTAAGGAGTTTGTAAAGAATAAATTGGCGAGAAGTTTTCAAAAATTGTCTACAGAAAGCAAACAGCACTATCAGAATAAATATGAAAAAGTAATGGAAGTCTTAAATTGATTATTTCGATTTCCTGCTTAGAAAAGGACATTCTATGGGAATTATTATATGTGGTTTAAATGGGACTGGAAAAAGTACGCTTGGAAAAGCTCTTGCGGAGAAACTGCATTTTCATTTTATAGATATTGAAAATTTGTATTTCCCCAAAACAAATCCGAATAAAATATACGCTTCACCGCGTACTCGCAAAGAAGTTGAAAAGCTTTTGCTACATGAGATAAAAACACATAAAGACTTTATACTTGCTTCCGTTAAAGGAGATTATGGGGAAGATATTTACTCTTTAATTCAGTATGCTATATTGCTTGACGTTCCAAAGAATATCCGGCTAAAACGAGTTAAAAAACGTTCTTTTCAGAAATTTGGCAATAGAATGTTGTTGGGTGGAGATTTGTATGAGCAGGAAGAAAATTTTTTTCATTTTGTTGAATCCAGAGATGAAAACATTGTTGAAGAATGGGTAAAATCTTTAAAATGTCCGGTTATACGGATGGATGGAACGAAATCTATTGATGAGAATACAAACTTTATTATGGAACGCATACAAAATAAAGATTAGTTTGTTAAGGGAATGGAGAATAGAAAATGATTTGTAAAATAAGAAAATGGAAATTATCAGATGCGAAAGATTTGGCAATAGCTCTCTCCAACAGAAAGATACAAGATAATCTTCGGGACGGATTACCCTATCCCTATACAGAGCAGGACGGAATGGATTATATTTCTTCCATGATTTCCGCAGATGAAAATGAAACTTTCGCTTTTGCTATTACAGTAGACGACAAGGCGGTAGGGAGTATTGGTGTTTTTCGGCAGGAAAATATTCATAGACAGACTGCCGAGTTGGGATATTATATTGCCGAGAAATACTGGGGGAAAGGTCTGATGACCGAAGCAGTGACACAAATTTGCGAATATGTTTTTGAAAAGAGTGATATTATCCGTATTTATGCAGAGCCATTTGCATACAATGCAGCGTCTTGTAGAGTGCTTGAAAAAGTGGGATTTCAGTATGAGGGTACATTGAGAAGTAATGCTGTAAAAAATGGTAAAGTTATCGATATGAAGATGTATTCTCTACTGAGAACGGAAATATAACTTCACATAATAGTGTAGTGGCAGTGGCGAAAAATTGTTCTTCCTTATTGATTATATATACATGGTGCTAGCACCATGTGTTAAGGGTAGATAGGGAGAAAAAGGATGTTGTGTTACGCAATAGACGTTTTGAAAGCCTTATTTTGCGAGAACTTTTAACAATAAAATGAACATAGGAGATATTCTGTACTTTTATCATCAAAAACGGCTTTTACTGCGTAACATTTCAAAAATAGGTTGCCAAATTACCGGGATTTGCTATAATAAATGCGTGGCAACATTTTGGCAACAGAAAATCAGCAAGCCATAATAAATGATGTAATTGAAGTAAAAAAGGGCGTGTATTTGCATAAAACTTGAACAAATACAGTTAAGAACAACAAAGAACACGCCGATTTCCACTTGAAAAATATCTCCTGAAACAGATCAGTTTCGTTGTCGGCGTTTAGTCCATATGTACCCCGCCGGTATTCTTCCGCTGAAAAACCCATTGCATTTCTTGCGATTTCAGCCATCGCGTTTATTCCTCTGCCGCTCCATCTTCCCTCATGGAGGCACAACAGATACAATGCGATTCCCTGTTTCATAAAAGTCCCCGACCAGCCTAATGCCTCGGATTTGTTCAACCCTTTCTCTAACACGTCTGCAAACTGTCCGTCCAAAAATCTGAGAAATAAGGTCATATTGCCGTCCGGTTTATTTTCTCTGCGCTCGGAACAGATGCTGTCACTTCCGTATATGCTATAAGAATCCCCGGCATTGTTCCCGGATAGTGCCGTAAAAACGCGCTGAAGTTTTTTCTTTTTTTCTTCAGTCCCGTAACCGTTTAGCAGCGCACGGAGATAATTCGTCGCGGACGTGTCCGATTCGTATGCGATAAAATGGCACTTTTCCAGCAGGGACAAATTTTCATTTCTCTCAATAATGTATTCTGCGGTTTTCAAAGCGATCCTGCTCCGCAGAACATATTTTTTCGGCATGATCTTCATGGCTTCCATTCCCATGGATATCATATCATTTGCGCCTGCATATTTCCCGTTTTCCAACCGGATGGACATTGACATATTGCTGTGCGTACCGGACGGCGGCGGGGACATCATTCAATAAATTAACGGCTTCCAGAATAAGACGGTCGGCGTCACGCCCTGTTTCCTTCCCGAGATATGCGATCCAGAGAAGCAGGAAATCCTGAAAATCAGGCAGCTCGTCATCCCCGTGCTGCATAATTGTCTCCAGCGTAACTTCGGTCTTTTTCGCATTTAAAATGACCTCATATAAGGCCGAAGGCCGTTTTTTTAACGGTGTGGCATGATACGCACAGTATGCTGTGTCGAGACAGACCTGTATCAGGTCACAGTTCAAAAGCTCATAATTTACCAGATCTTCAAGGGAGAAATCATCGCCGCCATAATCATTTGTGCATAAGATTTCCATGTAAAATAACTGGCTGCCAATTTCGTATCCCTCCTGATACCGCTCCATATCCATACAGGTATGAACAAACTCGCAGGCGTCCGCCAGCATGTCTGAAATACCGCTGTCATCCTGATAATAATATTCTTCGCCGCTGTCATCATACCAGTCATCATATTCCTCATTGAGGATGCCTTCAATCGAGACTTCCTGTGAATCGATTGTCTTTAAATGCTCTCTGACAAGCTTGTACATCTCGTCAAATCCGGGCTGGTTCTTTGCATCTTTTTCTGGTGCTGTCTCTGTGATACCGCCTGCCGCTTTTAGCCTCTTCAGAAAATCTTCCCTGTTTTGTTCCGGCAGAACCCGCCCGATATCGTGGATAAATGAAATGAGCTGTTCTGCCGAATACTGTGCTGTGATTTCCGTAAGAATCATCTTCTGCGCCGAGTTCTTTCTGGACAAACGCATAGTTGTTTTTTTCGAGAACTCTCGCAGAAGTATTATTGAAGCATATTACGCGACCGTATATAATATTTATTCCAAAGGCTTCAGCTATAAACGCTGTCATGGCATTTAACAGTTGATTGTGCAATCATTTTTTTTCCATTGCGCAATTTGTTCCTAATTTCCCTCGTCATCTAAAATATCTTTGACTAATTTTTCAAGTTCTGTTCGATTTGGCAGGTATAACTCATATTTAGATACAAATAAATTGCTGTCCATCCCATACGTTGCATACTCTACCAATAATTCATCCTTATTTTTACTTAATATGATTCCAATAGGTGGATTATCATCTGGCACGTTTTCTTCTATTGCAAAATAACCCATATACATGTTCCTTTGCCCAATTCCAACAAAAACTTTTGTAAATTGTCTATGATTTTTTGTTCCAAATCATTTTCACTATACTTTTCCTGCGCTGGAATGTCTAAAAATTCCAGCGTATATGTGCTCTTTACAATATCTTCCGGACTTTGGCACTCAATACCATTTTGGGCTAACTTTAAAATTCCTTCTTTATCCCTGCTGGAAGCCAATCTCAAAAACAAAGCTGAATCCATCTGTCTTCGCAATGTTCTGACATTCCAGTTTTCCACAACACATTCTTTCTCATAAAAGCTGCGTTCGAGTTCATCGTCTATTTTTATCAATTCGCATATATGAGACCATGATAATTTGTCAGACACTGTCTGACAATTTGAATATTTTAAATAGAACTTCCTCATATTATTTAAGTTTGGACGGCTATACCCTTTTCCCAAACGTAATGTCAGTTCCTTTGATACTGTGGAAAGCAAATTTTTTCCATACGCTGCTTTCGCATTGCCATCCTGTTCAAATTCGACAATGTATTTTCCAATGTTCCAGTAAGTCACCGTCATCACTTTATTTATTGATGTCGCTAATTCATTTTTTGATGCATTTACCAATACTTCAATATCCGAAATCATTTTTTCAAAACCTAAATTTTTTACCAATTCGTCCATAGCATTTCCTTTCTTGATTTGTCAGACACTATCTGACAAATCAAATATTTTTTTTCATTCATGCCATATACTGATTCCTCTGCCACCATCAAAGGTTTTGCCCTTGCTTGAAAATCATAAACTACTGCTTCCGGATTGATATTACTATTCATCAGTTCCGCCTGTTTAATATTAGTTGAGCTGACTTCAATAATCGTAAAAAGTGTAACAAGTTCCCCAAGCCTTGTTTTGTCCAATTCCTGACGAGAATAATTTTTCTTCAAATGAATCAGAAACATACTTCAAAACTTTTATTCGATATAATTGTATAACCACCATTTCCGTATCCCTCCGGAATCCAGTCTCTGTAGGTGGAATAGGAATATGGAAAAACTTAATTTCTTCTTGATTTGTCATCTTCCTTTATGACAATGATATAATAATATCGTATTATTGTAAATGGGCAAATATAAGTCTGACTGCGGCAACAAGGGCATTGGCGCCAGGCGCAGACATGATGTTTGTGCTGAAAAGGAAATAAGAAAAAGAATAATATTGTGTGCTGAAAACGAAAGAAATGGCGTCATATAGGATGAGTGGAGAAATACAGTGGGAGGAAAATGCAATGAATGATAAAGAGATTGTGCAATTATTTTTGAAACGATCGCAGCATGCAATTGCCGAATTGTCACAAAAATATGGGAAGATTTGCTTTCACATCGCTTTTAATATCTTAAAATGCAATGAGGATGCCGAGGAATGTGAAAATGATACTTACTTAAAAACATGGAACAGCATTCCGCCCGACGAGTCTATGTCTCTGGGTCCTATGTCAGCCGGATCGTGCGCAATTTAGCGCTGACCAGATATCGATATAATCACAGGCAAATGAGGGACAGCCATCTGCAGGTCTATCTGTCAGAATTGCAGGATTGCATTCCGGGATCTTTGGATGTGGAGGCATCGGCAGATGATACCGTGAATCGTGCCATTCAGGCTTTTTTATCAAAACAGGATCTGACTGCCCGTGCCTTGTTTATCCAAAGATATTTTTACATGGAAAGTATTTCTGCCCTTTCAAAGAAATTCGGGCTAAAAGAGAGCACTATTTCCACGAAACTGAACCGGACAAGATCAAAGCTGCGGCAATATTTGGAGAGAGAGGGGGTTGTGCTATGAGATCGGATGAAAGGCTGTTAGAGCTGATAGGAAATATCCCGGACGAAATGCTGGATGAGGCTTTGAATGTAAAAAGGATCTGCAGATCCGCTTCTGGAGGAAGCGGAAGAAGTATCGGGGGATAATACAGATACCGCAGGATCTGTCATTTATGCCGATATGGATTCTTATGAGGTGGCAGAAGAGACAGACTGCCATATTATCCGTGAAAAGCGTATTATTTATACAAGACAGGATGCCATCAGGGATAACGTGGCGCTTCTTGAAGATTTACCGGCGGAAGAGAAGGAGCAAAAAATCCGGGAGATCATGGAGGAGAGACAGGCGTTTTATGACAATTTTCCCGCAGGTGAGATTCGGATTACGCAGAAACGGGAAACTTCCGTAGAAGATGCCGCTGGGAAAATGAGGGAAGAACTGTCAGAACATTATGCCGATGTATCTGACATAACGGTTTCAGAGCTTCCCAATGGGTTGTATCTTCGCGCAGATGAGGGAACGGCATGGGATTGCGAAGTTAAGGAGGTCTATTTTGTAGACAATGGCCTTGACGGTGTTTTCGTTATCACTGCAAGTTATATCGTGGAGGCAGCAGAGGGAACAGGAGTCAGATTTCATTCCATGATTGGTACTTTCCGGGTATTGGAGCCTTCCGGTCATATACAGATTCTTACACCGGAAGATGCAGGGAGTGAAGCAGAGGCTGTGAAATAATGAATGGTAAGGACAAGCTAAAACGTGTCATTTTCTGCAGCTTAAGTTACTTTTCACGGGTAGGGAACCAATTAGTTATGGTAATTTCTACCAAACAGCCGGGTTATCCACATTCGCTTTTTCTTCCAGTCTTTGGTATACTTAAGTCATGGAGGGGAACAGCCATGATACATGAAAATCCTGAAACAGAGCTCATACGACAGCAGGGCTTATACATCCGCACGCTCGAAGAACAGCTCGCCGTATGTGAAGAAAGGAATAAAGCCCAGGAACTCCTGATAGAACAGCTTAACCGGATGCTGGATCTTTTTGCAGGTGAAATTTCCCGTATAAAAGCTGAAAATGAAAAGATCCGGAAGGAGAAATAAAGCCATATGAATGACCATGAATATTTTCTCAACACTTCATTATCATATCAGCTGAAAGCTGCCCGCAGGGAACTGGCAGACTTCAGATCCGGGGCGGTTTATCAGAAAATGCGCGACGATTATGAGGACATCATCCGCAGCCAGAAACGGGAGATGGAAAAACTGCGCAGGGAACGGGACGGGCTCTCGTTTACAAGAAAAGAGATCACCCGCCAGTGGACGGAAGTCATGGATGACCTGGTTCGTGAACACGAAAAAGAAGTGAAAAAACTGAAAAAGACGATCGCAGAGCTGATGGACATCATTGCCAGTCTGACAAACCGGAACACGGAACTTGACGGACAAAGGAAAGAGCTCCTGCATAAATTCTATGAAACCGCCTCACATCTGGAAGACGCCCGGGATCTGATCGTAAAATTAAAGGCACAGGCCAGCCATAACTATGAGAATTCCTCCCTTCCGTCCTCCAAATGCATTGAACGCAAAAAGATCACAAACAACAGGGAAAAGACAGGAAAGAAACCAGGTGCACAGCCCGGCCATGAGCACCACCCCCGCAAAAAACTCACGCCCACCCGGACAGTGGGGATTGCACCGGATGAGAAATACCAGGATACATCCAGATACACCCCTACAGGAAAAAACATCACAAAACAGGTTATCGGGGTGGCTGTCCACGCCGTTGTCACGCAGTACAGTACACCGGAATTTTATGACAGGAAAACGGGGCACAGGGTGCATTCCGCGTTTCCTGACGGCGTTACGGACGATGTGAATTATGATGAGTCGCTGAAAACATTTGCATTCCTGCTCAATAACCGGTGCAATGTGTCCAAAGAACTAAAGTTCTTGGAAAAGACAAGGGAACTCATTTCAGAGATGACAGGGGGAGAACTATGCCTTTCCGTGGGAATGATAAACGGCCTGTGCCATGAGTTTTCAGGAAAAAGCAGGGAGGAACAGGACCGTCTGTTTAAGGCATTGCTCGACGCACCCGTAATGAATGCCGACGGGACAACCGTGAGGGTCAATGGAAAAAACAGCCAGGTTTTTGTCTGCTGCAATAAGGATGCCGCCATGTATTTTGCAAGGGAAAGCAAGGGACATGAGGGAGTGAAGGGGACACCGGTAGAATCTTACGGGGGAATCCTGGTCCACGACCACGATAAAACGTATTACAGTTATGGTTCAGACCACCAGGAATGTATGGTACACATCCTGCGCTATTTAAAAGGAAGCATGGAAAATGAACCCGACAGGACATGGAACAGGGAAATGCATGGACTGATACAGGAGATGATCCATGCAGTAAAATGTTGCAAAGACGGGGTCCTGACACAGGAAGAGAGGGATGCATATTCAGAGAGATATGATAAGATCGTGGAAAAAGGAGCAGAAGAATACGAAGAGACTCCCCCGGGCGAGTATTATACAGCGGGATATAATCTTTACCTGAGGATGGCGGAGTACAAACACAACCACCTCCTGTTCCTGGAAAATCCATTTGTTGCAGCGGACAATAATCTGGCAGAGCGTCATGCCCGGATCATAAAAGGGAAAACAAACCAGTCCGTATCGCTTAGAAGTTTTGACCACCTTACTGATTACTGTGACTGCCTGAGCATGATGGAAAGCATACGGAAAGGTGGGAGGGGGTTGTATGAAGAAATAAAAGCGATTTTCCAAAGGCCAAAACCCAAGCCCCCTTTGTTTCTGTACCTTAAATTCCCCTACCCGTGAAAAGTAACCAGCTTAAAGCGTGTTTGAAAAAGGTAAATCAAGAAGCATTGCGCAATACCGGTATGTCATGTATAATGGTAGAAAATCATAAAAATGTATGGTTGCCTATCATTTGGGAGGTAAGGCTTATGGGAATCTATCTGAACCCGGATAATGAAGGGTTTCAAATGGCAGTCCGATCGAGGATCTACGTGGATAAGACAGGACTGATCGCATGCACAAATGACCTGATCGGTACAGAGCAGAACTGTATCTGTGTCAGCAGGCCGCGGCGTTTTGGAAAGTCGATGGCACTGAAAATGCTTGCCGCTTACTACAGCTGCGGCTGTGATTCCCGGGCGTTGTTTAAGGGGTTCAAAATTGAGGGCAGTGCAGACTTTCTAAAGCATTTAAATCAATATGAAGTGATTTATCTGAACATGCAGCAGTTTCTGATCAGGGCGAGGGATCAGGGCGTGACGGATTATCTGGAGCGTGTGATTCTCGAGGAAATGCGTGATGTGTATGGGGAGCTGTTTCCGGCAAGCGAGACAATTCTTGCCGCCGCACTGGAAAAGATCTATTCCGTAACAAAGAAAAAATTTGTCATTTTGATTGACGAGTGGGACTGTGTGATGCGCGAACGGCAGAACGCGGAGGATCTGCAGAAGCGGTATCTTGATTTCCTGAGAGATCTGTTAAAAGACCAGCCATATGTAGCGCTCGCGTACATGACGGGGATCCTGCCCGTAAAGAAGTATGGCGAACATTCCGCGCTGAATATGTTTTGGGAATACTCCATGACTGGCCAGCATGTTTTCGAGGAATATACGGGTTTTACGGAGGACGAAGTAAAGGCGCTGTGCGGGCGGTTTGGCATGGATTTCGCGCAGACAGGCAGCTGGTATGACGGGTATATGTTCAGAAAATGGAAGCATATATACAATCCGGAATCAGTTGTGGCGGCAATGACCTGTCAGAACTTCTCTAATTACTGGACTTCGACAGAGGTATATGATGCCCTGAAAATCTACATGGACATGAATTTTGACGGACTCCGCGCGGATATCGTACAGATGCTTGGCGGCGGACGCGTCCGCGTGAACACACGCAGTTTCCGAAATGACATGCGCAGTTTCACAACAAAGGATGATGTTCTGACGCTTTTGATCCATCTGGGCTATCTTGCCTATGATTCTGATCGGAAAGAGGCGTTTATACCGAACAGGGAGATTATTGAGGAGTTTGAAAACGCCATGAGTACAGGCGGCTGGCAGGAGGTGATGCGCGTATTGGGAGCATCGGACAGACTGCTTGAGGATACGCTGTCCGGCAATGGAGACATGGTTGCCCGGGCACTCGACAGGGCGCATACGGAGATCGCTTCGGTGCTGACTTACAATGATGAAAATTCATTGGCTGCGGCGATCGGTCTGGCCTATTACAGCGCGCGAAAGGATTACAGGCTTGTGAGGGAATTTCCGACAGGGCGCGGTTTTGCGGACATCGTGTTTCTGCCGCTTCCGCATACGGCGAAACCGGCGCTTGTGGTGGAGCTTAAATACGATAAAACCGTTCAGGCCGCGATACAGCAGATTAAGGACAGGAATTACACGCAGGCGCTTGAAGGATATACCGGTGAGATCCTGCTCATCGGCGTGAATTACGATAAGGACAATACAGAAAAACCGCACAGCTGTCTGATCGAACGGTTTGGAATGCAAAAAACATGAAAACAGAGCGGAGGTGTATCAATGGCATGGCTGATAGGGACATTCATAGCGACAGTCATTATCGCGTTCGTCATCACGACGATCGTGGACATTATCGTGATGGGGAGTTATACATTAAAAATTGCGCCGCCGTGCAGTGTTTCACGGTTTGCCGTGGATAAAGAGAGCCGTATTGACATACAGAAAGGAAATGAGTGCTCGGGATACGCAGCCTCCTATCTGCTGCGCCACTATGATATTCCTGCCAGCGGAACGGAGATTTACCAGAAAATGCCCTTCAAGGCGTCCGACGGTGGTGTCCCGCCCAGCGGAATCAGAAAAGTGCTCAGAAGCTATGGCTTTCACGTGAGATATTGTGCCGGAAATCTGAACGCACTGAAAAGGGAGCTCTGTAAAGGCGCTCCTGTGATCGTGTTTATCAGGGTCAGAAAGGATAAGCGCTGGCTGCATTATGTGCCCGTTGTCGGGTTTGACGGGGACAGTCTTTTTCTGGCGGATTCGGCGGCGGGGTCTGTCAATTGCAGCGGGAAACCATATAACAGGGTCATCAGCACGAAAGATTTTATGGCACTGTGGAACACCGCGATGCTGAAAATGCCGCTGTACACACATACATTTTATGCAGTCGAGCAGCGCACTCCGTATTCTGGTTTGACGACGGATTAAGGAATATCATATTGGGGGAGGAAAATGATACGCAGGTCGAACAGTGCGGTCATCGAGAGGATCCACGCCGCGGAGGCGGCCGGGGAGGAGTACCGCGAATATATAGAGAGCTGGGTGCATGAGATCAAGGCGCCGATCACCAGCGTCGCGCTAATGTGTGAAAACCACAGGAGCGAGATCACGCGGCGCATCCGCGGGGAGAACTGCCTGCCTGCATAGGGATATTTTCATTCGTTACCGGTTTCATAAAGTGGTTTATCATTTCCAATAAAAATGTAAGATTTTTATGACAGTTTCATGAAAAATTTCTTGCCAATCGACATAGAAAAGGCATATGATAGATACAAACAGTGTACAGGGGCAGGAGGACAGCTCCCTGTATGAATATGCAAAGAGGCAGAAAGGACATACCAGTATGATGAAGCAGGCAGATCAGAGAAATTTGACCATGGTCATGGATTTGTACGAGCTGACGATGGCAAACGGTTATTTTAATGACGGAGATATGGAGACGAGGGTAGCGTTCGATGTGTTTTACAGGAAAAATCCCGACAGGGGCGGTTTTACCATCTTTGCGGGGCTTGAGCAGATCGTGGAGTATGTGGAGGATCTGCATTTCTCAGACGGGGATATCGCGTATCTGCGGTCGCTGGACACATTTACGGACGCCTTTCTGGATTATCTGAAAAAATTCCAGTTTCGGGGGGATATCTATGCGTTTCCCGAGGGAACGATCATGTATCCCAACGAGCCGGTCATCACTGTGGTCGCGCCGCTGATCGACGCGCAGCTTGTTGAGACCGCGATCCTGACACAGATTAACCACCAGTCGCTGGTGGCGACCAAGACGGCGCGCATCGTGCGGGCGGCGGAGGGAAAAATGGTGTCGGATTTCGGCGCAAGACGTGCGCACAATATGGACGCGGCAGTGTACGGCGCGCGCGCTTCGTATATCGGCGGCGCGGCGGGAACGGCGACGGTGCTCGCGGGGCAGATGTTTGGCATTCCGGTGAGCGGAACGATGGCGCACAGCTGGGTAATGTATTATGAGGATGAGTTCGAGGCATTTAAAAATTATGCGGTCAATTATCCGGATAATACAGTGCTGCTGGTGGACACCTATGATACGATCCAGTCGGGAATCCCCAATGCGATCCGCGTGGCGCACGAAGTGCTCGAGCCTATGGGCAAACGGCTCAGGGGTGTCCGCATCGACAGCGGGGATCTGGCATACCAGTCGTCGAAAGTCCGCAGGATGCTGGACGAGGAGGGGCTGGAAGACTGCAGGATCATCGTCTCAAACAGTCTTGACGAGCACACGATCTCTTCCTTAAATATACAGAAGGCGTGCATCGACGGTTATGGTGTGGGTGAGAGACTGATCACAGGAGCCACGAGCGATTATTCCGACGACACGCTGGCGCTGCTCGGCGCGGTGTACAAGATCGCGGCGGTAGAGGAAAATGGCGTGTTTGTGCCGCGCATCAAGATATCCGGCACCGTGGAAAAGATCACGAACCCCGGTCTGAAGAAGGTGTACCGGATCTATGACCAGAACGGCAAGGCGAAGGCGGATCTGATCGCGAAGGCGGACGAGGAGATCGACATGAGCGGGGAATTCCGGTTTGTCGATCCGCAGATGCCATGGAGAAACCTGAAGTTTACAAACTGTACGGCAAAGTCCCTGCAGGTGAAAGTGTTTGACAAGGGCAAAAGGGTATACGAGCTTCCGACTCTCGAGGAGATCCGGTCGTATGTCAAGCGGCAGCTTGGCGAGGAGATCTGGGAGGAGGAACAGCGGTTCAACAATCCGCATGTGCATTATATGGACATGACACCGGATTACTATGACCTGAAGATGAGCCTTCTGCACGAAAAAGGAAAGGCGACAAGTTAAGTGAGGCGTTCGATCTGCCGATATATATATAAAATGCGTTGTTGATACAAAGGGACAGGGATGTTTATGCAGCCTGTGATGGATCAGGCAGTGCACATGGAGGGTGATTTTATGCAGATGAACATAGTGGGGATGCAGAACGGGTTTCATAACCAGATCAATCTGCGCGTCGGCGGCAGTCTGCCCGGCCGGCGTCATGCGGATGCTGTCGGGACGGGAAATATGTCTGTGCCGCAGTGCAGGGTGACGATCTCGCGTGAAGGCAGAATGTTGAGTGAGCGGATGAAGGCAAAGGAGCCTGGGAGCTTCACGGCTGCCGGCACAGAGCGGCTCCTGCTCAGACAGCAGAAGCAGGCTGAGATGAACAGGAGAGAGCAGTCTGACACACTCAGTGAGATCTCGGGCATGATGAGCGAGATCAGGAGTTCCTATGCGGCGGGCGAGGACAAGGAGACGATCGCGGAGAAACAGGATGCGCTGAACCGCCTGCTGGATCTGAAGGCGAAGCAGGAGGAGGAAAATGAGCAGCGGATCAAAGATGCAACGGACAGTGCAGCAGGCGCGTCAAGGGAGCAGGAGGAGATCGACAGAAAAAATGCGGATCTGTACCTGATGCTGAAGACGCTCGAGGAGAAGGATGAGGAAGAGCGCGCCGGAGGTGCGGACGCGCAGGAAGCCGCAGACGATGCCGATGATGGTAGTGCTGGGGAGTCGTTTCAGGATTCCGCATCGATGCTTGGTGTCTCCGCTGTGGAGCGTGAGCTGCAGGTGGTCGGCATGATCGACGGGATGTTTGATGAGGGTTATGGCAGGCTGGCACAGGCGGATGCCATGATGCATGAGGTTCAGGCGGAGCTTGGCCTTGCGGCGGAGGCGCTCGGCAGGGCGGAGCTCAGCGAGGCGGAGCGGAATCAGCTGATGTCCGAGCACATCGGGAGAGCCAGCAATATGATGCGGTCAAATTACGGGGAGATGATGGACCTGCAGAGAAAGGGGCATCAGCAGATCCGGGATGCGCGGGAGCTGGAACAGAAACACATCGCGGACAGTCCTCTCGACGGCCTGGCAAGGGCAAAGCAGACGATCCTGGAAGCGGGCGCGGCATCGGCGCTCCGTGAAGTGTCCCAGGACACGGTGGATAAGGCGTCGGCGGAACTCGAGAAAAAAGTGCAGGAGGAGATCGATAAGCGGAATAATGCGGTATCCGGCACGGACGAGGAGCAGGAACGGGCAGAGACGCTCGAGGAGCAGATAGAAGAAAAAAGGCTCGAGGAGGAGGCGCTTGAGCAGGAGGAACATGAAAAAGCAGAAAAATAATCCAATTTCATGAATTAATTGTTTAAAGATCTGACATAGTGTGCTATAATATGAAGAATGAAAGCAGAATTGTTAAAAAATAGCAGGAATCTAAAAAATCACGTGTTCAAAATCCTTGGAGTAAGCGATGTACTTTTAAGAAATGGGGCACAGGACAAAAGGAGAGAAAACGAAATGCCAAAAAAGCCAATTATTGACAAAGAGATGTTTAAGAGAAGCGTACTGTACAATGTAAAGACACTGTACAGGAAGACTTTGGAGGAAGCCACGGAGCAGCAGATCTTTCAGGCGGTAGCCTATGCTGTGAAGGACAACATTGTGGATCACTGGCTCAAGACACAGGCGGCTTATGACGAGAAAGATCCCAAGACCGTGTACTATATGTCCATGGAGTTTCTGATGGGGCGCGCTCTCGGCAATAACATGATCAACCTGATGGCATACAAGGAATTTTCTGAAGCTCTGGAAGAGCTTGGACTGGATATCAATGTGATCGAGGACCAGGAGCCGGATGCAGCTCTTGGAAATGGCGGTCTGGGGCGGCTTGCAGCATGCTTCCTCGACTCGCTCGCCACACTTGGCTATTCCGCATACGGCTGTGGTATCCGCTACCGCTACGGTATGTTCAAACAGCAGATCAGGGATGGATTTCAGAGAGAGGTTCCGGATGACTGGCTCAGGGACGGCAATCCGTTTGAGCTGAGACGCCCTGAGTACACCAAAGTGATCAAGTTCGGCGGAAACGTGGCATGCAGGGAGGAGGACGGCAGGCTGATCTGGTATCAGGAGAATTACCAGTCTGTCAAGGCTGTGCCTTATGACCTTCCGGTTGTCGGCTACGGAAACGGTATCGTGAACACACTCAGGATCTGGGATGCAGAGCCGATGGACTGCTTCAGTCTCGACTCCTTTGACAAGGGCGACTACCAGAAGGCGGTGGAGCAGACGAATCTTGCCAGAAATATCGTTGAGGTCCTCTATCCGAATGACAACCACATTTCCGGTAAGGAGCTCCGTTTAAAACAGCAGTATTTCTTTATTTCTGCATCTGTGCAGACTGCGATCGAGAAATACATGTCAAGACATGACGACATTCACAAATTTTACGAGAAAGTTACTTTCCAGTTGAATGATACACACCCGACAGTGGCGATCGCCGAGCTGATGCGGATTCTGCTCGATGATTACCGCCTGGAGTGGGATGAGGCGTGGGAGATCACGACAAAGACCTGCGCGTACACCAATCACACGATCATGGCAGAGGCGCTGGAAAAGTGGCCGGTAGACCTGTTCCAGAGACTGCTCCCGAGGATCTACCAGATCGTGGAGGAGATCAACCGCAGGTTCCTGCTGGACATCGTGAACAGATATCCCGAGCCCGCCGACAAGATCAAGAAGATGGCGATCATCGCGGACGGCCAGGTGAAGATGGCGCATATGGCGATCGTTGCCGGCTACAGCGTGAACGGTGTGGCAAGGCTCCACACAGAGATCCTCAAGAATCAGGAACTGAAGGACTTCTACGAGATGTTCCCGCGGAAGTTCAACAACAAGACAAACGGTATCACACAGAGGCGTTTCCTGCTTCATGCCAACCCGCTGCTTGCAGACTGGGTGACAGAGAAGGTGGGCGAGGACTGGATCGTGGATCTGCCTGTGATCGACGGCATCGCAAAATATGCGGACGATCCTGCAGCGCAGAAAGAATTTATGGAGATCAAGCGCAAGAACAAAGTGCGTCTGGCAAAATATATCAAGGAGCATAATGGCGTCACGGTTGATCCGGATTCCATATTTGACGTGCAGGTCAAGAGGCTTCACGAGTACAAGAGACAGCTGCTCAATATCCTTCACGTGATGCATATGTATAACGAGCTGAAGGCAAACCCGAGCATGGAGTTTTATCCGAGGACATTTATCTTTGGCGCGAAGGCGGCGGCCGGCTACAAGAATGCGAAGCTGACTATCAAGCTGATCAACGCTGTGGCGGACAAGGTAAACAATGATCCGATCGTCAAGAACCGTATCAAGGTTGTATTCATCGAGGATTACAGGGTATCCAACGCGGAGCTGATCTTTGCGGCAGCGGATATTTCCGAGCAGATCTCCACGGCTTCCAAGGAGGCAAGCGGTACAGGCAACATGAAGTTCATGCTCAACGGCGCGCTGACGCTCGGCACGATGGATGGTGCGAATGTGGAGATCGTCGAGGAAGTGGGTATGGAGCATGCGTTTATCTTTGGTCTGAGCTCGGATGAGGTCATCAATTATGAGAACAACGGCGGTTACAATCCGATGGATATCTACAACAGCGATGCGGAGATCAGAAAGGTCGTAGACCAGCTTGTGGACGGAACGTATTCGGAGGACAGGGAGCTTTTCAGAAGTCTGTACAATTCCCTGCTCAACACGATCGATACAGACAAGGCTGACCGCTACTTTATCCTGAAAGATTTCCATTCTTATGCGGATGCGCAGAAGAGGGTGGAGAAGGCTTACAAGGATACGACTGCATGGGCAAAGAGCGCTATGCTCAATGTGGCGAAGGTCGGTAAGTTCACTTCTGACAGAACGATCCAGCAGTATGTGGATGAGATCTGGCATCTTGATAAAGTAGAGTTAGAGGGCTAATAGTTGCAGAACGCATATCTCAACAGCGTGGGATATGCGTTCTGGTTTTTGGAGACAGAGATGGAAAATACAGGAATTAGAAAAAATGCGGCAGTCATGGTCTTTCTGCTGGTCAGTGTGCTTCTGACCGGAATGGTCAGCGGCTGCACATCAGATAAAAGTGTCCGGACATATCTGCAGGCGCTTCTGGACGCGTCGTACAAAAATGACCCGGCCGCCTTCGTGGAGATCAAGCTGGGAACTGCAGAGGATGCACAGGCACTGTACGCACAGGGGATCGATACGGGAGTCAGCGTGTTCTGCAGTAGGCTCGGCGTATCGGACGATCACAAGGAGGAGTTCCGCCAGATCTATATGGATCTGCTTGGAAAAGTCCGCTATACGGTCGAGGACGCCAAGAAACAGAGCGATGGCTCCTACAATGTGACCGTTTCCTATGAGAAGATGAATATTTTCAAACCTGCGCTGGCGCTGCATGAGGAAAATGTAGCGGCAATGATGAACGAGTGGGCGGAGTCATCAGAGCCGCCTTCGGAGGAGGATATGGTGGCTGCGGTGTACGGTGAATTCAAGAGCAGCATGGAAACGGTACTTGCAGAGGTGCAGTACGATGCGGCGGCTTCCATGACCGTGCGGATCGAGCTGATCGATAATGTGTATACACCCAACGCGGATGATATCGCCGAGCTGGAGAAGGCATTGTTTGACGGGGAATAACCTCCTTTTTAAACAGCCATCATATCGTCGATATTGGAGATGATTCCCTTGAGCGCTTTGGTGATGTCCGAGTCGATCGGGAATCTGACAAGCTCGTTCAATATTGTTTTGGCTTTCTGGGTATCATAGGTCTCGAGAGCCCGAAAAGCTTCCTGCAGCTGTTCGCCCCACATTTTGAAGGACATATGATTTCCTTCCTTGTCGATCGGCTCGTCTTTTAGATTGAGTGATCTTATGTACTGGTTCAGAATGCTGTAGGCTTCGTCAAGCTCAAAGGAGAGTTTCTTCCAATTGTCCCGCAGTACGTTCAGGTCGCCGGCATAGGCTTCGATCTCATGGAAAAATGCGGTGTCTGTGAGGGTGACAAGCCCCAGCTCATTTGCCCTGACGCGCAGCGTATGGGCGTATGTGCCGTATTCCTTCAGCGTGCCGGGCTGCATCAGGTCATAGAGCGTGTCTTCATATTTATCACTGTTCTGCAGGAACGCCATGGCGAGCCTGTTATATTTCTCCACATTGTGTCCGAGCCTTGCCATCGCGGCATCGATGTCGACACCGTGGCGTGCCAGATAGCGCATCTTGATCCTGCTGTCAGAGATCAGCGTGTCGGGGATCTGCTCCTGCAGATGTTCCATCACCTGCTTGGCATGGTATGCCATCATGGAGATCTGCTGCTTCTGTGCGAGTATTTTTGCCTTTTTGTGGCAGCGGCGCACGACGAACAGCAGGGCGGGTGCTGTCGGAAGCAGCCAGATCAGCGACCACAGCGCTGCGGCTGGCAGTGCGCCGGCAAGCCAGAGCAGTCCGATCATGAGAGACGCTCCCGCCATGATCGTCAGCCAGATCAGCGCCGACCGGTCTATCAGAAATGTCAGTTCGTCAAAAATGTGGTTGTCATTACAGTTCATAATATGTATCCCTTCTGCCTGAAAAATCGTTATTACGTTATTATAAGTATTATACACATAGTTTAACACATTTTTATGCGCGAAAAAAGACTTAATCTGTGTTCGGCAAAAAAAGGAAGAAAAGATAGACTGGTGTTTATGTCTGTGTTAAAATAAATTTACAGGTTCATACGAACAATAACAGAAAGGAAGCGTACATATGAGTAAAGCAATAGAATATCTGGACATACTGCGAAGAAGGGAGCCGTCTTTGTTCCAGGAGGGGGTGCGGAAATCTGCCCTGACCGACAATGACATCGAGGAGATTGAGCAGGCGCTGAAATACACGCTTCCAGCGCCGTACAAGGAGTTTTTGCAGAGTTATGTGATGCCTCAGAGCTGCGTCATAAACATTTCTTTATGCGGTGATCTCTCTGTTAATTTTGACGAGGAAGGAGACGATCTGTATACAAACGTGGAAGCGGCATGGCTGCCGGAAAATGAGCAAATCTGCGCTCATTTTCCGGCAGCTATTTTTCATCATTCGGATTTCCCGCGTCTGTATCTGCGAAACTCCGGCATGTTCACGAGCCTTGTGACAAAGGTGAGCACAAAGAACAGGACCGCAGTGTCGACCGGCAGCATGATGAGGTTCTTGATGACGCGCGCGGGCAGGATCGCCATGAAGGCATTGCCGTTCAATACCGCGAGCCACAGCGTGTTCAGACCGCAGTTTACGATGGCTTTCGTCAGGAATTCCGCGATAAAGATGCGCCAGAGCTTCACCGGTTTTCTGTACAGGATCGAGCCGTAGATCACACCTGCGACCATGACGTTGAACGTGTAGCCAAAGAAGAAGGCGCCGCCGTCCGGTTTGAGCATGTATTTCAGGATGTCGAGCGTGCCGCCGAAGACCGCGCCGACCCACGGTCCGAACAGGTATTCCACGACGCGGTTTGGAAGCCCCGAGAAGCCGATGCGGATGTTGGGCGTGATAAAGATGGATGTGGTGTAGTTGAGTACGACCGCCAGTGCCGCCATCAGGCCGCACAGGACGAGATTGTGTGTGACTTTCAGTTCCTTGAAGGAATCCAGGTAAAATTTTTGCATAAAAAAAGCCTCCTTTATGCAGCAGCCTGAAACTACACAAATGAGACTTAAGAGATCAGAAGATCGTTCTGTGGTCTTAATCAGTCAAATATGTAGCAGCGGGATGCGAACCCCGTACCGCAAAAGAAAGTGGAAGCACTTTCTTTTTTCGTCCCTGTGACAACTCCCTGTTCACAAGGCACTTGACGCACGCGATTCTACTCTGCATGATAAAAATTGTGTATGTTGTAACAATCGAACTATACAACAATCCGCGCGATTTGTAAAGAGGAAATTTTTTTGGAGCGTTTTTTCAAAATGACTTGAAATGCGAACACCTGTGTGGTAGAATGGATTCATTCACAGGAACTGTCCTGAGTTCTCTGCCACGACAGTCCTGGAAGCGTATATTACAGAATGTATAAGATCATGTGGACATGGTCATAAAGAACGACATGATAAGGAGTTGTAGGAAAATAACCGGTGCGGCTTGCACAGGATAGTTCACTACAGATCCTGAGAAGGATGGGGTTACAGATGGATACACAGCTGTTTATGTGGATCGTGATCGCGGCGGGCATCGTGCTGGCAGTAGCGGCGGGCGTGCTGGTCTGCCGGCAGTTTCGGGTCAGCGCCAGGCGCAGGGAGCTCGATGCGATGGACGGACTTGATTTTGAATATTATTGTGCGGATCTGCTCGCGGCAGACGGCTTTGTCGACGTGAAAGTCACGCGCAGCAGCGGGGATTACGGCGTTGACATTCTCGCGGAGAAGGACGGCGTGACCTATGCGATCCAGTGCAAGCGCTACACGGGGCTTGTGGGGGTCAAGGCGGTGCAGGAAGCTTACGCGGGCAGGGATTACTATGACAGGATGGTCGGCGCGGTGCTGACGAACCAGTATTTTACGAAACCGGCGGTGCAGGCGGCGCGGAAGTTAAAGATCCTCCTGTGGGACAGGGATTACCTGCAGGATATGGAGAAGATCAGATGAGAGGGGATACGGACATGGATTCGGAGGAGATATTGCTGAGAAAACGTCTGGGGGAGCTGGCGGACAAAGCATACAATAAGAGCCAGTATTTATTTACCGGCTTTTTGTCGGCGGCGGAGCTTGACATATATTACCGTATGGAGCGGGAGCTGTCCTATGTGCCGGTCACGGTGTCTGGCGGCACGGCGGACTGCGAGCGCGTGATGCTGCGCTTTGGCAGCGAGGAGCTGTGCGGGTACGAGGAACCGTTTCCGATCCGGTGCATCGAGATCGCACCGCTTGTCGAGAAGTTCGGCGAGGAGCTGGGGCACAGGGACTACCTGGGGGCGCTGATGAACCTTGGGATCGAGCGCGCCACGCTCGGGGACATCATCGTTGCCGGCAAACACGCTTTTCTGTTCTGCACGGAGAAGATGGCGCCCTATATCATGGAGAATCTGGATCTGGTCAGGCATACCAGCGTCCGGTGCCGGATCGCGGAAAAGATACCGGAGAGTACGGTCACGAGACTGGAGCGCAGGACTGTGCAGGTCAGCGCGGCGCGCGCCGACAGCATCGTTGCGAAGATCTACAGCCTGTCGCGCAGTGAGAGCGTGGAGCTCTTCCGGGCAAAGCGCATTTTTGTGAACGGCAGGCTCAGCGAGAACAACGGCGGCCAGTTAAGACCCGGCGATCAGGTAACGGTGCGGGGCTTTGGCAGGTTCCGGTTTGTGGGCGTATCGGGCGAGACACGCAAGGGTAAACTGAATGTGGAGACGGATCTATTCTGCTGAAAACGTCTGGTGTTATCGACAGGCTTTTGTACAATTCGATACTAATCTTGTACAAAAATATTTATTTTTGATCACCCCATTGATTTATTCTGCATTCATGATATGATAGCATTTCGAGAAAGCAAATGGCAGCCCCGGAAGGAAATTTATGTACCGGGATTGTGCAGGTGCGATCAGCGAAATCTTACAGGATCAGAGGGGTATCAATATGGAAAAGCAGGCAGTTTACAGTATGACAGAGGGAAGCCCGGCAGGGTTGCTTCTCAAATTCACGATTCCGATGCTGATCGGAAATCTGTTTCAGCAGTTTTACAACATGGTCGATTCCATTGTGGTGGGGCGGTTTGTGGGGGCCAATGCGCTGGCTTCAGTGGGTGCTACAGGCTCTCTGAATTTTTTACTGTTTGCGATGAGTTTTGGTATTTCCGCCGGCGTGGGTGTCGTGGTATCGCAGCATTTTGGCGCAGGGCAGATGGATATGGTCGAAAAGAGTATTATCAATGGCATGTATCTGCTGGCTGTGGTTTCTGTCATAATGGGAATGATCGGTATCACATCGGCAAGATGGGTGCTCACGGTGCTGGATACGCCGGAGGCCATATTGGACGATGCCGTCACGTACATGCGCGTTTCATGTGCGGGGATCCTCGCGATCGCGGCGTACAACGGTGTGGCGTCGGTGCTGCGTGCGCTGGGGGATTCCAGGACGCCGCTGTATTTTATGATGGCGGCGTGTTTTGTCAATATCGGGCTTGACCTGCTGTTTGTCATCTTGTTTGGCTGGTCTGTGTTCGGGGTGGCGCTAGCGACAGTCATCGCGCAGCTTGTGGCGGCGGTGGGAGCATTTACATACGCACTGCGCAGGATAGCGTATTTTCGCATTCAGAAGGAGAACCGTCCTCCGCGGAAGGATATCATGCTGCGCTGTTTCAGGCTGGGAATCCCGATCGCAATGCAGAATGCCCTGATCGCCTTTTCCTGCATTTTTTTGCAGAAGATCGTCAACGGCTTTGGGGAGAATGTGGTCGCGGCAAACACTGCGCTCGGGCGGATCGAACAGCTCGTGCAGCAGCCGTACAATTCACTCGGGGCGGCGCTCACGACGTATACCGGGCAGAATATCGGAGCAGGGAAGACCGACAGGGTGAAGCAGGGGTATAGGGCCGGTTTTCGGAGTGTCATAGTGTTCAGCATCGTCATGCTGATCCCGTGCCAGCTGTTTGGAAGGCAGATCGTGGGTGTGTTCGTGACAGAGCCGGAGGTCATCGCGATCGGTGCGAAGGGACTTTCGATCACAAGCTGGTTCTATTTCTTCCTGGGCATGATCTATGTGGCGAGAAGTGTGCTGAACGGAGCGGGAGATGCCGCATTTGCGATGATCAATGGTCTGATGGAGGTGGCAGGGCGCGTCGGGTTTGCCCTTCCGCTCACGATGATACCGTTCATCGGCGTGTGGGGGATCTTTCTGACGACCGGACTCACATGGGCGTTGACCGGCATTGTCAGCATGGGGCGTTATCACAGCGGAAAATGGGAATTTAAAGGAATTTCATAAAGCATAAAGATTAGTGCTTTACTTGTCAGGGAAATGTGTGTAAAATATGGAGGTAGAGCCGAGTGGGCGAAATGCGATAGAATCATTAAAAAGGGATCATAAAAAAATGAAATGCTGGAATCCAGATCGAAAACTGCATAAATACCTTGCCTGTTGTGTGATCCTGGCGGTAATCATGGTGCTGGGCTCCTGTGGCAGCCAGGGAAAGAACCAGCCGGATGTGCGTCAGGGAAGCGGAGCGGATGCGGCGGACACAGGGCAGCAGCCCGGCGCAGCGGAGAGGGAGAGTTACGGCTCCGTACTCGCATCATATGGGATTTCGCTGCCTGTGAGCAGACCGGGCATCTACGTTGACGTGACGGGGTATGTGTCAGGCAGGGAGAAAAAGGTGATATTTGCGGGGGACAGGCATGGGCGGACTTTTGACGTGGTGCGCAGCCGTGACGGCGAGGTGGTCTATACGGGGCTGATACCGCACGGCGAGGTGGATCAGCTGAGCGGCGAAGTTCTGAGTGTGGGCGATTTCTCCGCCTTTGACGAACCGGGGACATACTATGTTCACACGGAGATCGTGGGGCGGTCATACTCGTTTGTGATCGCTGAGGACACGTATGAGAATCTGTTCCTGAATATGTTAAAAAACATCTCCAATACCGATATGCAGGAAAGTCCTGAGGGTGTGTGCGATATGAGCTTTGGAATGCATGCAGCCATGTATGCGCTGCAGTGCAATGGCGCGCTTTTTGAGGCGGCGTACCAGCATCTGGATCAGGATGAGAAGGATCAGCAGCTCGTCACACAGCTGCTGTATATGGGAAAGTGGCTGAGTTCCAGACAGAAGAGCGACGGGAGCATGTACGGTGATCTGGAGGCGACAGCGGCATTTTGCGGGATCATGGCGATGAGCCAGGATATGTTTGGGCGTTATGAGGCAAACGTAGGCAAAGAATACCAGCAGGCGGCAGAGGCGGCGTGGAGATGGATCGAGCAGCAGCCGTGTGAGGATGAACGTGAAAAAGCAGCGCGGTTCTATGCAGCGGCACAGCTCTTTAAGGCGGAGGGCGGTGCGGGATACAGAACCATTGCGGAGCAGTTCCTGCGGGAAAAGGCAGAGGATTATTCCAGCGAGCAGTTTGTCTTCTACGGTGTTCTGACGTATATCAGTGCAGAAAAAGGCACCGACCGGGATCTTTGCACATATATTATGAGGGATATGGTTGACCGGGTGGAAGCGATCTGTGAGGAGGCGAAGCAGGACAATGTCTTTGGCACAGGCACGAGAACGGTTGAGGAAAATATGTCCAACATGCTTCACCTGAGTTTTGTGAACTACATGACGCCCAGCAAGGAATATACTGTTATTGTCGAGAATACCATACAATATATGGGTGGGCTCAATGAGGGTGGTGTCTGTTATATAGGGGCAGATGGCACACAGGTACAGAGCTTCGAGTGGAAGGGAATCCTGCTTTTGGGCATGAGTGATCTGATCGGGAATATCAACCAGTTGAAGAAATAGGATGGCGGCAGCAGAGATGAGTGGGGGAATGAAAATGAAAATCATAGTTTTGGCAGGTGGAATCAGTACGGAGCGCGATGTGTCGCTGGTGACAGGTTCCATGATCTATCAGGCGCTCAGGAAAAAGGGACACGAAGCCGTGCTTCTGGACGTGTATCTGGGATATGAGGGAGATCCGGACGATATTTTTGCCATAGACAGAGACTGGAGTGAGAATTTTGGCAGGATTTCGGAGATCGATCCGGATATCAGTGCGGTGAAAGCGCTTCGGAAGGAGAACCCGGAATGTGTGATCGGGCCGAACGTCATCGGGATCTGTTCGCAGGCAGATATCGTATTTCTCGCACTTCACGGGCAGAACGGCGAGGATGGAAAGATACAGGCGATGTTTGACCTGCTCAACATCAGATATACAGGCACGGACTATCTGTCAAGCGCACTTGCCATGGATAAGGCAGTCTCCAAAGAGCTTTTTCACAAATACGGGATACCGACGCCAAAGGGGATCACGATCTGCAGAAATGAGCGGCAGCTGATCGATACATGGAATATCTTTCCCTGTATCGCGAAGGTAAACTGCGGTGGATCCAGCGTAGGCGTCTATCGGGCGGACGACAGGCAGCAGCTGGATGCGGCATTGGAAAAAGCGTTTGCTTTCGAGGACAGGGTGATCATTGAGCAGTACATAGATGGGCGGGAGTTCTCGATCGGCGTCATTGACGGGAAGGCGCTTCCCGTGATCGAGATCGCGCCAAAGGCGGGTTTTTATGATTACAAAAATAAATATCAGGCTGGATCGACAGTAGAGACTTGTCCGGCGGAGCTTGATGCGAATGTGACGAGAGCGATACAGTCCTGCGCGGAGACCGTCTACAGGGCGCTCCGGCTGAAAACATATGCGCGGATGGATTTTCGGATGGACAATGCGAACCAGTTTTACTGTCTGGAGGCCAATACGCTGCCGGGGATGACGCCGACATCACTGCTTCCACGGGAGGCGGCAGCTGTGGGGATGAGCTTTGAGGATTTGTGCCAGCGGATTATTGACAGCTCTATGAAAAAATATAAATGAACGCAAAATAATGGCAGCGATACCGCAAAGAACAAAATACGAAATAGCTGCCAGCAATGGAGGGGCTGTCATGAAGAATATGACATTGAGAAAGATCGCGGAGGCGGTGGACGGAGTCCTTCATATTGGGGGAAGGACGTCTGCCGCCGATGCGGATACGGCGGAAGCGGAGGGAGTAGTGCTCGATTCGCGGAAGGTCGGGAAAGATTTTGTCTTTATAGCAACGCGCGGTGAACGTGTGGATGGACACAGCTTTATCGGTCAGGTATTCAATGCCGGTGCGCTGGGGGTCATCTGCGAGAGGGCTCCGGAGGATCCAGGGGGTGCATATATTGTCGTCAGGGATAGTTTTCAGGCGCTGAAGGATCTGGCGGAATACTATCGAAGACAGCTGGACATCAGGGTGGTAGGCATCACCGGGAGTGTCGGGAAGACCAGCACGAAGGAGTTTGTGGCAAGCGTGCTGTCAAAAGGCTTCCGTGTTCTGAAGACAGAAGGGAACTTTAACAACGAGGTAGGACTTCCGCTGACAGTGCTGCAGATCCGGGAGGACTGTGAGATCGCTGTCCTGGAGATGGGGATCAGCGACTTTGGCGAGATGCACAGACTGAGCCGGATCGCCAGGCCGGATGTGTGTGTCATCACGAACATCGGACAGTGCCATCTGGAGAATCTCGGGACAAGGGACGGGATACTCAGGGCCAAGACGGAGATCTTTGATCACATGCAGGAGGGCGGCCGCATCTGCCTGAACGGCGATGATGACAAGCTGGTCACGATCAGGGAAGTCAGGGGGAGTGTTCCGGTGTTTTTTGGCAACGGGGATAACTGTGCAGTCTGCGCGGATCATTATGAGAACAGGGGATTGATGGGCAGCAGGGCGCAGATCCATGTCAGGGAGACGGTCGGGAAAGCCGAGGCAGAGATGGCCTTTACGGCGGAGATACCGCTTCCCGGGGAACATATGCTGTACAATGCACTTGCCGCGACAACGGTGGGGGTGCTGTTTGGACTGAAGGCACAGCAGATCCGGGCCGGGATCCGTGAGGTGGAGGCTGTCGGGGGCAGGAGCCATGTGATCCGCACTGACAGGCTGATACTGATCGATGACTGTTACAATGCCAACCCCGTCTCGATGAAGGCGGCGATCGATCTGCTCCATATGACAGATGTATCGGATCTGGCGGCGGATGTCTCGGAGATAGCGGTCGCATCCAATGCGGCAGAAGTTTCGGATACGATCGGGCTTCCAGACAGCACGGCGCGGCAGGGAAGGTACAAAAATGTTCGGAAGGCGGCGATCCTCGGGGATATGTTCGAGCTCGGCACAGACGAGGCGGCATTGCACCGTGAGGTCGGCATCTATGCGGCAGGGAAAGACATTGATGTGATTATCTGTGTGGGGAGATTGTGCCGGAACATGTATGACGGCGTGAGGAGCGTGGGGAATCCGTCTGTAAGCCCTTATTACTATGAGAGCAAGGAGGCGTTGTTCGCGGACATCGGTGAGATCATCCGCGACGGCGATATTGTGCTCGTCAAGGCATCGCACGGGATGCATTTTGAGGAGATCATAGAGAGATTGTCATAGTGCCTTTGCACTTCATACGATATGAAAAACGAACCCGGAAATGCCTGCTGGCCGCATGCGTTCCGGGTTCATCTTTATGCACATTATATATTTTCCTGATTTTTATGGTACGTCTCCATGATGATCTCCTGCACATAGGGCGCCAGCTTTTTCTGCTGTTCTCTGGGGAGCTCCCTGATGTAGATCGGTTTTCCATATTCAATGATAACATGTGCTTTTTTGATCCATGGAAACTGGTTCTCAAAGACGGCGGCACTGTTGTTGATCGTCATGGGGACGATCGGGCAGTCTGCCTTTGCGGCGATCCTGAAGCTTCCCTCGTGAAAGGGCAGCAGCGTGCCTTCCTCCTTGTTCCGGGTCCCTTCGGGGAAGATGCAGATGGACTTGCCGTTTTTCATCAGGTCGATCGCTGCGAGAATGGTCTGCATGCCGGCCTTGACATTTTCCCGGTCGAGGAACAGGCAGTGGAGATTGCGCATCCAGATATTGAGCAGGGGAACTTTTTCCATGCTCTTCTTTGCGATGTAACCGGTGGGACGCGGGACGCGTATGTAGGTCAGCACCACGTCAAAGAAGCTGCGGTGATTGCCGATATAGAGCACAGGCGTGTCCGACGGGATATTTTCCTCGCCGATATAGTCCACTTTCGCGCCTGCCAGAAATCGCACGCACCGGAATGCCCAGTTGACGATCGCCAGGCTGGAGCGGCTCTTGAGATCGGGACTGTATCTGCCGATGATCCATTCCACCAGCATGACCGGCATGCTCAGTATCAGAAAGAGGATGACAAAGCCAGCCACGAGAATCAATCGAATCATAAATTTACCATACCTTTCCACAATAATATACCAATGAATATATCTTATACATTTTTGCAGGTAAAATCAACCAAAAACGTATATCTTTTTGAATTAAGACATAATTATAGATAAAAGAGTTCGTTGCGATCGATATGAATTAGGAGGAAAGATGGACATATTTATGGATTGGATGAGAAAAAGGAAAACCCGGGTTGTACTGACAGCGCTGACAGTATTTCTGATCCTGGGGACACTGGGCTGCAGCGCGAAGGAGGAGATCCCGGAGGATAAGATCAATGATCTTGATTTTACGGTAGTCGGGGAGGACCAGCAGCCGGATTCCCTGAAGGATATCATCGCGGAGAAGTATGCAGACGCATTTCAGATCAGCTATACGCTCGGAGAGGATCTGTACATAGCCGTCGGATACGGTGAGCAGCCAAGCGGAGGATACAGTATCAGTGTCAACGCATTTTATGAGACAGAGGATACCGTGGTCATCGACACGACACTGATCGGACCCGGAAAGGCGGAGAATGTGACGAAGACGCCGACCCGTCCATATATCGTGGTAAAGACGCGAAATATCGCGGATAAGATGATAGAATTTAAGTAAAATATATGATAAAATGTTCATAGAATTTGCGGCAGTGTCAGATAGAGATGGATACAGGGAATTTGGAAGAGAGGTACAAAGAGATGATGTTGATAAAAAACGGTATGGTCATCGATCCCGCAAACAGGATCGAACAGCCGGCAGATGTTCTGGTAAAAGATGGAAGGATCCTGAGGATCGCAAAGGAGATCACAGAGGAAGGCTTAAGTCCATCCGACAGCGCATGCGGTACGGATTGCGAGACGATCGACGCGTCCGGCTGTATCGTCGCACCCGGACTGGTGGATGTGCATGTGCATTTCCGGGATCCGGGTTTTACGTATAAGGAGGATATCGAGTCCGGCGCCCAGGCTGCGCTGAGAGGCGGTTTTACGAGCGTGGTGCTGATGGCGAACACAAAGCCCGCAGTCGACAACGCTGATACGCTGCTGTATGTCATCGAAAAGGGGAAAAAGACAGGTCTGAAGGTATACACCTGCGCCACGGTGACAAAAGGAATGGCTGGAAAGGAACTGACGGACATGGAGATGCTCCTGGAGAAAGGGGCGGCAGGGTTTACCGATGACGGGATTCCGATCATGGATGCAGGATTGCTGGAGCGCGCCATGACGGAAGCGGCGTCGCTCCATGTACCGGTCAGCCTTCACGAGGAAGATCCCGGACTGATCTCCAATAATGGCGTGAACAGGGGAAAGGCGTCGGCGTATTTTGGGATCGGCGGTTCCCCGAGGGAGGCGGAGATCTCTCTGATCAGGCGCGACCTGGAAATTGCATTAAAAACAGGTGCTATTTTAAATGTACAGCATATCAGCACGAAAGAGGGGGTGGAGCTTGTCAGACAGGCGAAGAAGAAAGCGGCGCTATCGGGCATGAACAATATCCATGCCGAGGCGACACCCCACCATTTCAGCCTGACGGAGGAAGCGGTGATCGAACATGGAACGCTTGCGAAGATGAACCCGCCGCTGCGCGGAGAAGATGACAGACAGGCGATTATCGAAGGGCTGCGGGATGGAACGATCGACATCATCGCCACAGACCACGCCCCGCACAGCCAGGATGAAAAAGCCAGGCCGATCACAGAAGCGCCGAGCGGTATTATCGGTCTGGAGACGGCGCTGGCGCTTGGTATCACGAATCTGGTCAGTCAGAATCGGCTGACCATGGTGCAGCTGATCGAGCGGATGTCGGCGAATCCCGCGCAGATGTACAGGCTTTCTGCAGGGACACTGACGCAGGGGAGCGCAGCCGATATTGTTATCTTTGATGCCAATGCATCGCAGGTTGTGAAGGATTTTGCATCAAAGTCGTCCAATTCACCATTTGTGGGTCAGACACTCCAGGGGGTCGTGAGATATACGATCGTGAATGGGAATGTCGTATACCGGCGCAGATAGGGAACTGTAAGGCCAGTAACCTCCTGTGATCAACCATCGCGCATAGCACTCGGTGTTATCCCATACACTTTCTTGAATGCGCGCCGGAAGGTGTTTGCATTGTTGTATCCGACAGAGAGATACAGCTCGTTCAGGCTGATATCGGTCTCCCGTATGAGCCGGGACGCCTCGCTCAGGCGTATGTTTTCCAGGTATGTGGAGAAGTTCACACCCTTTTTCTCCTTGAAGAGATGTGAGAAGTAGCTCTCCGATATCTGAAACTCGTCTGAGATTTTATTGAGTCCGATCGAAGGATCGGCATAATTCTCATGAATATACCTCTCGATGGTCGAGATCAGGTCTGTATCGTCGGTCTTGATGGTAAACAGCTTACAGAGCTGCAGCGCGATATCTTCGCAGAGCTTGAAAGAAACGTGCTGGTTAAAGGTCTCGTCCAGATTCCTGATCGCTTCTGCCGGTGTGTTTGGCGGAAGCGCAAATCTTGCCTTCAGCAGCGTGTTGCGGATATCGGACAGCAGGAACTGTACCATGTTGATCGGCAGGGCGCGCTCCTCAATGTTCTCCTGATGCAGCAGATTAAAGAGCTCCAGCACCTGGGAAGTGTTTCCTGTCGTGATGAAATGGATCAGTTTCGTCGAAAGCTCTGTCGGATAGTAAAATGCACTGGAATCCTTCTTGATGAATTCATACGGAAAGAAGATATAGTTTTTACTGGTATAGTTGACCGCTTCCATCGCCTGCTGGTAGGATTCCCATACATTTAAAATATTATCGGTATTTTTTCCGATGCCCGCAAAGAGCCAGATCCCGTACGTGTCCAGCAGATAGTCGTGCAGTTTGATGACCGCTTCATTCGTCCGAAGGATCAGATCCTTCCCGACACCGGGTCTTCCGACGACAATGAGCGCATAAATGCGGTCGGAAGGACTGAAATAATAGAGCGGCGTTCCAAGGAATTGTTCCAGTGTCTCCCGAACGATCCGGTTGCACTCTTCGAGGGTGATAAACTCATTTGGGGCTGACTGGTATTCATTGGAACTGTTGTATGCGACCACGTACAGGCCGTTATAAATAAGGTTGTCTTCCGTCAGTCCGAGAAAGTCTTTCGCGTAGGAAGCCTCCTCAGGGGAGACGATCATGCCTCTCAGAAACTGACGCACGTATGAGTTAAAGATGATCGGCCGCTGGCTGTCCATAACTTCTTCTAAGTGGCTTTTTTCCTCCTGCAGATCGCTCTTTTCCTGTTCCGTAACCTGCAGCTGCTGGTCAAGTTCTATGATCGGCCGTATATTTCTCTCAGAAAACATGAAGATGATGATCAGTCCGCCCACTAGCGCCGCCACAAACACGGTGGCATACAAAATTTGAGGAGGTGCATTATTTGTGGTGGCATCGTAGGAGGGGTGGCTGTAGTAGTATGTATAGTCCGTATCAGCTGAGGTGTAGACACCCATGGACATGTCCTGAGACTGCAGATAATCTTCCATCTCATCAAGCAGACCGTCCGTGATCAGGCTGTCAAAATTTTCACTCTCCGGCGTATGCAGTGACAGGATATTGTCGGAATGCATCGTGCGGACTGACAAATAGCGGTATGGGGAATCTGATTCCAGGCACTCAAACAGGGAGGAAAGTTTTTCCTCCTCCAGGACAAAGCATGCGATCACGTCAAGATCCATATAGTACAGGTCATTCATGTTGATCATATACATATAGTAGTTTTTGCTGCTGAAAGGCCGGAATACGTTCATCGGGATAAAGCGATAGTAATCGGAAGGGGATGTAAGGGCTTTCAAAAACGTTTCATGTTCTTCCGCAGGATAATCCTTGATCCAGGCGTAAAATCGCGCCTCCTGGATAAAGAAACCGGATCCAAGCACAAAATCTGACTTCGGAAAATAGCAGAAAAATTCGGTCATCGGCAGAAGCGCCTGGGGAAACACATCAGTAGCCATGGTGGTCGCGACAGCGTTTCCAAGGTCAAAGAGCTTGCTGTCGATCTCGTCCGCCCTTGCCAGCTTGCGCACTCTGCTGTCCTGCAGGAGCTGGCGGCAGTAGGCTTCCATGATCTCAAGATCTGTCTCGAAGAGCTCCGCATTGCTCATGAGTGTCGACTTGACCTGCCACTGATACTGGCTGCGCGCGTTTTGGGTGTCGGAGATATACAGATGGACAAACAGTACCAGTATGAAGAAGAGAAAGATGCTGTAGGAGGACACCATCTTAAGCATCATTGCCTGTCTGTCATTCTGCCCGGAATTTGTAGAGCCTGTACAATTTTCGGGTGAATTTAGGTCATTTTGTATAGCCTGGGATTTTTTACTCACGTTTATTACTCCTGAGTTCATGATATTGAAAGTTTTTTATTATAATTTTTAATTCTATTTAGGAATATTTTATCAGCTTTATAAAAAAAATACAATATGTAACTGCTTACATTATCCCTGTTTTTCGGCCTTTTCAAAAACTGTCATCAAAATATGCATCCTCTCTCAAAAATTGTCTCTTGAATGTAAAGGCTTACAATGCTAAAGTGAGTGACATACGGAGCGTGCCAGACAGAGTGGTGCGGCTTCGGGAAAACGTTGTAGTTAAAAATCATAAGGGAGGAAAGTAAATGAAAAAGAAAGCATTATCTTTACTTTTGGCATCAACGATGGTTATTTCCTTGACCGCATGCGGAGGCGGAGGGGATGACGCGTCAAGTTCATCATCAAACAATACGAATAACGATGCAGCAGCTTCGAATTCTTCATCGAATGACGCGGCATCAGGTGACACAGCAGCATCGAATGATACCGCAGGTGACACGGCATCCGGTGAGAAGCCCGATTATCATGAAGTCCTTAAGGATGGTATCACGGTTGTTGTAAATGGTACACTGACTGCTTCTGTAGATAACGGACAGGCAGATTTCGAGAAGCAGTGGGAAGAGGCAGTCGGGATCGATTTGACGATCCAGCAGCTCGATCATTCCGGGTACACGGATGCGGTCGGACGTCTCTTCGCAAGCCAGGACTATCCTGACGCGATGATCATGAGTGCTGAGATGTTTAAGCAGTACGCGCCGACAGGTCTTCTGTGGGATATGGCAGATGCGTATGCAAACGCGGAGTTCCAGTCCAGGATCACGCTTCCCTCGATCAATGAGAATATGAAGGATGAGGAAGGGCATTTGTATGCTTTTGCACCTGCTTATGGAAATGGCTGTGTGACATATGTAAAGAAGGCATGGCTCGATGCAGTAGGCATCAATATAGATGATATTAAGACTTACGATGATTACTATAATATGCTGAAGGCATTCCATGACGGCGATCCGGACGGAAACGGTGTCGATGGCGATACATACGGTGTTATAGCAGCAGGCTTCATCGGAACTGAGGCTCCGTGGATCAACTATCTGCCTGAATTCTGGCAGGGTGCATTTCCGGCGATCTACCAGAAAGAGGACGGCACATGGATAGATGGTTTCCAGGAGGATGCGACCAAAGAAGCTCTTCTGAGGATGCAGCAGGCTTACAAGGACGGTGCGATCGATCCGGAGACACTGACAGCATCGACGAAGATCGCACGTGAGAAATGGTTCTCCAACGATCAGAAAGGTTCTGCGGGTGTGTTTACATATTGGGCAGGTACATGGTACAGAAATCTCACGGACTTCTTTATCAAGAATGAAGTGGACGAGGAACTTGTACAGCTTCCACCGATCCAGGAGATCAAAGATACGTTTGGCGGTTATCTCAACAGAGAGGCTCCGGTATGGGTTATCATCGATCAGGGTGACCCTGTGCGCAACCAGGCAGTGTTTGACGCACTTCTTGACACGATGCTCGACGGCGATGTTGTGCAGACACTGTGGGTATACGGAGCAGAGGATGTTCACTGGTCCACAAAGGCTGAGGAGTTTACAACGAATCCTGGAACAGAGAAGGAACAGAGTTACACGTATGAGGAAGGCGTATTCCATATGAAGCCTTCGCCAAATGACCCGAACACCGTATGGAAGAAGAATTACATTGATCCGGCACTTGCGATCTCACCGCTGACAAACGGCTTTGACGATCAGGATGAGCTTGCGGCAGCTGGTAACAAGTTCTTTACAGAGAACTGTGTGGATGCACCGGCGACACCGGTTTCCGAAACCTTTACAAATGAGTCTGGTACGATCCATGACGCGAAGATGGCAGTGATCACTGCAGTCGTAGTGGATGGCGGTGATGTAGAGTCAGCAATGCAGACGTATGTCGACACAGTTGGTTCGATCATTGACCAGTGTCTGACAGAGCTGAATGCAGCTCAATAATGCAGCGGTAAATGCAATAGACAGCATGAGAAAAATATAGCAGGTAGTTTGCGCTTCTGTCTGTAAAGAACTGTGAACAGATCATCTGTTTGCGGTTGCCGGATGGGAGCGCAACTATTATCAGTGCGTGCGCTGGACAGCAGTGACCGTTTGATCCGATCCGGTCGCAAATATTCAGTAGACGATATACGTATCTGTCGTTTACGGGAAACACAGATGATATCTGGATTCCTGCAAAAAATAAATAGAGAAAGGAAGAGAACGGTATGAGTAAGAAAAAAGTCGTAACCTCCGGTGGTATCGAGGTTCGGGAGAAACCGCTTGGACTCCGCATATGGAACAACAGGGGATACTATGTCATGTTTCTGCCGGTATTGATATTTTTGCTGATCATGCATTACTGGCCCATGCTCGGTGTGCGCTACGCATTTTATGATTATAAGCCGGTAGGAGCAAAAACCTTTGTCGGTTTCGATCATTTTGCGAAGATGTTTTCGACCCCGGCATTCTGGACGGCGTTCTGGAATACACTGGAGCTGAGTATCGCAAACCTGGTTTTGACGAATGTATCAGCAGTAGTGGTATCTATTTTCCTGAACGAGATGAAGAATCTGTTTGCAAAGAAGACACTGCAGACAGTCATCTATCTGCCCCACTTTATGTCATGGGCAGTGGTGGCATCCATCTTCAGCTTGTTCCTGTCACCTTCCAGCACCGGTATGGTGAACGGTCTGCTGAGAGACTGGGGAATATTGAAGGAGGCGGATAAGAATATCTACTTCCTCGCAAATACGACATGGTGGCGTCCGATCTACTGGTTTATCCAGGTCTGGAAGGAAACAGGCTGGGGAACCATCATCTATCTGGCGACATTGTCCGGTATCAATCCGGAATTGTATGAGGCAGCGGACATCGACGGTGCGACCCGTATGCAGAAGATCCGTTTCGTGACACTGCCTGCACTGACCAACACGATCATCACAGTATTGATCCTGAATCTTGCAAAGGTCATGAACCTGTTTGAGTCCGTGTTCGTACTTTACAACAACGCTGTTTTCGAGGTGTCAGACGTTATTGCGACATACATCTACCGTCAGACTTTTGCGATCGCGCTGCCGAATTACGGTTACTCAACGGCTGTGGGACTTTTCCGTTCCCTCGTGGGCTGTGTGCTGGTGCTGATCTGTAACTATGCGAGCAAGAGAGTCCGCGGACGCGGTATTGTGTAGGAGGTGTGGATATGGCAAAAGAAATGGTTAGCAAGAAGCCCGGCGATAAGCTGCATGTATTTGATGTAGTGAACTACATCGTGTTCATATTGATCGGCCTGGTCATCATCGTTCCGATCTGGAAGGTTGTCGTGGACTCATTTAATAAGGTTGGCGTGTATCAGTTCATGCTGTGGCCCAACTCGTTTACGCTGGATGGCTACAAGACGATCATCGGAACCCAGCAGCTCTATATGCCGTTTGTGATCTCGGTTGTCACAACCTTGCTGGGAACTCTGTTAGGACTGGTGCTGTCTACACTCGGCGGATATGTGCTTGTTCAGTTTGATATGCCCGGACGCAACCTCTTCGCATACATACTGCTTTTTACCATGATCTTCTCCGGTGGTATGATCCCGGAGTATCTGGTAATGAGAAGACTGGGTCTCGTGAACAACTGGTGGATCCTCGTTGTAAAACACGGTATGAATGTCTACAACCTGGTGCTGATGAGAAACTTCTTTGAGGGTATCCCGGGTTCGCTGTACGAGGCGGCAAAGATCGACGGCTGCTCTCCGATGGGAATCTTCTTCAAGATCGTGCTCCCGCTCTCCAAGGCGGCGCTTGCTTCCATTGGTCTGATGTTCTCGGTAGCAGTGTGGAACGATTATTCAACCGTAAAGATCTACATCACAGATCCTTTGCAGGTAAACTTCCAGTATAAGCTCAGAAACATGATCATGGACGGTGACACACCGATCACCGGCTATAAGGTTTCGCAGAGTACGCTGTACAATGCGGGTATCATCTCCGCGGTTCTGCCGTTCATGATCCTGTATCCGTTCCTGCAGAAATATTTTGTAAAGGGTGTCAACATCGGGGCTGTCAAGGAATAAAAGGGAAACGCTGGTTTCCCTTTTTTGAAAAAAATAGAATGGGAGGATATACTATGGAAAGAACTGCAGTCAGAATCTTCTGGGCGGCGGATTCGACCGTCCAGACAAACGACATCACAACATATCCTCAGACGGGAATCGGGCAGGTATTTTCCCTTTATACCAGAGATGGTGTGGTCGTATCCAATCACGCAAAAAACGGCAGGAGCACCAAGAGCTTTATGGATGAGGGACGGCTTGACGTGATCGACGGGCAGATCAGTGAGGGTGATTTCTTATTTATACAGTTTGGGCATAATGACGAGAAAAATGAAGATCCGACGCGCTATACGGAGCCATATTCCACTTTTATGGAGAATCTGAAGGCTTATATCGATGTGGCGAGAAAGCACAAGGCCAATCCGGTGCTGATCACGCCCCTTGAGCGCAGGTGTTTTGTGGATGCGAAGCATCTCGGAATGGGGGCGCATTCGGACTATGTGGCGGCGATGAAGCAGACGGCAGGGACACATCATGTGCCGCTGGTGGACCTGTACAGCATGAGCCGCTGTGAACTGAAAAAAGCGGGCGAGCCGGACAGCCGCAAGTGGTACATGTACTTCGGTGCGGACCTGTACGAGAATTATCCCGGGGGAAAAACGGACAATACGCATCTGCGGTATGAGGGCGCGGTGTTCTACGCGGGGCTGATCGCGAGGGGACTGCGGGAGCTCGGCGGGATCTACAGCGATCTGCTGCTGGATGCGGTATAAAACAAAGACAGAGGGCAGGAAAGAAGATGAGCAGGGGAAAGGCTTGTCCCCTGCTCATCTCTATGTATTGTATGAAACGGTCTGTTATTCTATCACGCTTGGAAGGCGGAACTTGCTGATCAGTGAATCCAGTGTAGTCGCCTGCGCTGACAGCTCTTCGCTTGTTGCGGAGGTCTCCTGTGCTGTCGCGGAGTTTGACTGAACTACTTCGGAGATCTGGCTGACACCCTGCTCGGCCTGTTTCATTGCCTCGGCCTGTTCGTTTGCCATCTCGCTGATGGACTTGGAGGACTGTGCGATCAGTTCGATCCCCTCCACTACGCGGTTGATCGAATCGTTTACAATGTCCACGGTCTTGCTGCCGTCTGCGATCGCGTTCAGCGATGTCTCGATCAGAGTCCTTGTCTCAGCAGCGGAGTTCGCACTCTGCTCTGCCAGCTGGCGGATCTGGTCTGCGACGACGGAGAATCCTCTTCCGGCCTCACCGGCTCTTGCGGCCTCAATGGAAGCATTCAGTGAGAGCAGGTTTGTCTGTGATGCGATGTCCTCGATCTCGGAGATGATGTTGCCGACCTGCTGTGATGCGTCGTTGATGCGCGACATTGCGTCCATCATCGCCTTCATCTCCTTGTGGCTGCGCTCGGCTTCCTCGGCGTATGTGCGCGCCTGGTTGTAGGATTCGCCTGCGCTGTTTGCCGTGATGCGGATGTCATCGGAGATCGTAGTGATGGTTGCCTGCATCTCCTCAACTGCGCCTGCCTGGTCGGTTGCGCCTTCTGCAAGGCTCTGGGATGCTTCTGTCAGGTTTCCGGCGCCTGCGGCCACCTGGTTCGATGCATCGCTGACAGACTGCATGGTTTCCACGAGCTGTCTCTTCAAGAGTGCCATGGCGGTGAGAATGGACTCAAACTCTCCGGAATACTTGGATTTGTCACTGCTTGTAGCAGTAAAGTCGGCGTTCGCCATCTGATCCAGAATACTTCCCACATCGTGGATGATAAACTGCAGGGTAGCTGCCATGGAAATACTTGTGGCAACCATTTCAGCGAGCTCATCCTTGGTCTCAACGGTCGGGAACGGCGAGGAGAGGTCTCCCTGTGCAAACGTATCCAGACGATCCTTGAGCTGATCCAGAGGTGTCGCGATGCTGTATGCGATGTTCTTGCCCAGCGAGAGTGCAAAGACGATCGAACCGACGATGACTACGATGATGACTACGATCAGAATGATCACAATGGTTGCGAGAAGGGTGGACTGGGACTGGCCTTTTTCCACCTTGATCTCCATGATCTCTGTCAGATCTGCATAGATGTCATTGTACATAGGGGCGAGTTCGCCAAGTGCCTTGTCCTGTGCAAGCTTGCACTGTTCCCGATCCGTGGTGGCACCCTGAGCGATGATCTCTTCCTCAAATGTCCAGTAATCGTCAAGTTTATCCTGGACATCTTTGTATAGGGCTTTATTTTCCGCTGTGACCATAGCGGACTCGAGTGAGTTGAATTCTTTGGTAAAGGTGTCTTTATAAGTTTCATGGTTCGCGAGCAGGGTATCGATGGCTTCCTGGTCATCATAGCCGATGATACCACGCATTGCGGAGCGCGAGTCTGCAAACTGTGTCATGGCTCTGCCGATATCGCCCTGTGCAAAACCGTAATTCACCAATGCAGATGAGAACAGCTGGGAAACGACGAACATCGTGATCAGTGTGACGACGGACACGGTGGTCATGATCACGGCGACTGTGATAAAGGCTCTGACGAGCCGGTCTTTGATTTGCAGGTTGTTCAATTTCTTTAACATGGTCTTGATTCTCCTTATACTTGGTATTTCTTTGGCGCTGCGGACAACGCAGGTCATTCTGTCTGATGTAAGGTATCGCGGCAGCAGCCGGATATATTTTATTCCTTCTGTGCAGTTAGACTGTATCAACTGTTCAGTACATTCACGGAAATGAGTGCATGTATTAGAGCGTGTTTGAAAAATCATTCTGACAGTCCGCTATCCCACTCCGCGCGATATCTGTGCCAAACTCAGTTAACGTAGCCTGCTACGCCTTCTTCATTTATCACAAATCTCGCACAAACTGTGACTTACATTGGGCAGAAAGTATTTTTCAAACACGCTCCAGAACCATCGGTGTGATGGGACTATTGACAGTACGATGAAGCACGCTCGCATGACGTGTAATAAATCCCTGATCTGGTACTAAATAGTTATGGTTGTATCATATTTTCATGCTCAGGACAAATAAATTATATGTGATCTAATTATACATCGTCCGGACAGGTTTGTCCAACTATTTTCTGAAAATAATCCTATAAAATAATGCAGTGATTTATGATTCCACGATTTCCAGCAGTTTGCCTGTGATGTCCGCCATGTTGGAGGAGACCTGTTTGGTGTTCTGCGAGATGCGCACATTTTCCTCCACGACGTTGGAGATGCGTTCGATCTGGCTGACTGCGTGGGATACGATGTCGACGTTCTGACGGACCATGTTGGTGATCCTGGCAATGTCATGGTCGGTATGTTCGATATTTTCCACGACGATGCCAAAAGCCTCCACGGTCTGGTCGGTGATCGCGCGCCCGTCCTCGACAGCGTTGATCGAGTTCATGATCAGTTCGCTGGTCTCCCTTGCCGCCTGCGCGCTGCGCGTTGCGAGCTCACCCACCTGTTTTGCCACGACGGCAAAGCCTTTGCCCATGTCACCGGCTCTTGCCGCCTCGATGGAAGCGTTCAGGGAAAGCATGTTGGTCTGCTGGGCGATGGAGTTGATCTCTCCGATGATCTTTTCGATCTCTATGGACATGTCGCTGATCTTCTGCATGGAGTCTTTCAGAAGTTCCATGCGCGACTGGGTCTGCAGGATCTTGTCCGAGGTGGTCCCGGTCGCGGCTGTGACAGCGGCTGTGGCGTTTACGCTGTTGTTCAGCTCCTCAGTCAGCTGGTTCATGGTCTGCTTTAAGTCTTCCACGGCGCGCTCCTGCTCGCCGGTTCCGTTGAAAATGTTCTCAGCGTTGTCGAGTGTCTCGCCGGAGACATTGTTCAGATCCCGGCAGGCGTTTTGGACATTCTGGATCATGAGCTGGTTGTGTTCCATGTCCTGCTTCTGCTGTTCGAGCAGACTGTCATTTTCACGCATGCTCTGCTGGATCCCTTCCACCATCCTGTTGATGCTGTCGGACAGCATGGTAAACTCGGGATTACCCTGTTCGTTGACGGTGATGCTGAAGTTTCCCCTGGCGATCTCGTGCATGGAGTTGGATATGCGGTTGATTCCCTGCACGATCTTGTCATCCACCAGGCGGTTGATCATCCACAGCAGGATACCGAAGATGATCAGCATGCTCAGGGATACCACGATCGTCTGGTTGCGGCGCCCGGCATAGTATTCGCTTGACGGCATGAAGGTTCCGATGATCTGTCCGTTGTACTCCTCCGCCATATAATAGCCCTTTGTCCCGTCAATGACGGCTCTTCCGCTGCCTGTCAGACTGGATGGAAAGCCGGCGTCCGCGGCGGGAGTGCCGATCAGGGCGGAATTTCTGTGCGCCAGGATCAGCCCGCTTGCGGCATCGATGGCATAGATATAGCCTTTTTCACCGTAATCGATGTCCTGCAGCACGACAGAGATCTCGGTTCCGGCAAGCGTCTTTTCCAGAACTTCCGGGCGTACGCCGACCTGCACCAGTCCCTTGTCGTCGGTTCTCGCCACGCCGATGTACTGCATCACGATCCCCTCCGCCACATTCATCTGTGGTTCCTGTACGATCTCGATGGAAGGATCGTCCACGATCACCATAAAGGCGTTGGACTGTTCCCCGCTCTTCATGTCAAAGCCGATGTAGGCGTCGATCGTGCTGCTGGTGATGATACCGTCCTCGTCAATGATATGCAGTTCATTGACCATCAGCCTGTCCTTGATCTCGTTAAGTTTTTCCGTGTTGCCGTTGATGGACCGGTCTGCGGCGAGCATGTCCGCAAATGCCCTTGTCTTTGCGAGGTTGTCGCTGCTCAGGTTCTCGGTGAGCTGCGCGATGTTTGTCTCGTTTGCGGCGAGCTTTTCCCTGACATCCTCGAGCTTCGCATGGCTGGAGGTGGTGTTGGTGGTCAGGCTGACTACCGTCTGCAGTCCGAAGATCGCCAGGATCGTGATGAACAGACCGGCGAGCATGTAGTAAAAGAGCCGCTGAGTGAATATTTTTTTCATTGGGTATCTTCCTTCCTTGCTGTGGATAGTTTGTTCGCATGGCAGATATTGACAATATTATATCTTTTTCTTATAAGATCATCAAGTCTTTTGTGGAGAGTTGTGCAATTTGTGGCAGTCCGTGGTTACGGTTCACTTCGTTCGGTAACAGTCCGCGTGGCCGCCTGCCCGAGCAGCGCCTGTCATTGTACTGCATTCTGTACATTCTGTATCAACGGAAATTGCTTGACATTTGGATCGTGTTATGTTACCTTGTTATATAAGTTAGAATCAACTAACTTATATAAAATGATGATATGGAATTTTTTTGATCACATATTTTTATCGTACTGGCGGATCATTTTTGTGGGATGATTCCTGAACCAGGAACGGGTAAGCGCATATAATAATAAGGAAGAAAAAGGGGGAATACAGCATGGGTATCAATATGGATATCAGTGCAGCGGCAGGTGTGATGATACCGTTTATCGGCACCTCGCTCGGATCGGCTATGGTATTTTTCATGAGAAATCAGATGAATAGAAAACTGGAAAAACTATTGATGGGATTTGCGGCAGGCGTGATGGTGGCTGCGTCGGTGTGGTCGCTTCTGATCCCTTCGATCGAGATGGCGGCGGAACAGGAGAAGATCGCGTGGATTCCGGCGGCGGCGGGGTTCATACTGGGAATGGCGTTCCTGCTGCTGCTGGACAGCGTGATCCCGCATCTGCATCTCGACACGGAGAAGCCGGAGGGGATCCGGTCCAGGGCGAAAAAGACGACAATGATGGTCTTTGCGGTAACGCTGCACAATATACCGGAGGGGATGGCGGTCGGCGTCACTTTCGCGGGCGCATTGCTGGAGAATACACAGATCACGATGGCGGGCGCGTTTACGCTGGCGCTGGGCATCGCGATACAGAATTTTCCGGAGGGCGCGATCATCTCAATGCCGTTAAAGAGCCAGGGGGCTTCGCGGAAAAAAGCGTTTGTGTACGGTGTGCTCTCAGGGCTTGTCGAGCCGGTCGGAGCGGTGCTGACGATCGCCCTCGCGGGACTGATCGTACCGATGCTGCCATATTTTCTGGCATTTGCGGCGGGGGCGATGATCTATGTCGTCGTCGAGGAGCTGATCCCGGAATCGCAGTCGGGAGAGCACACGAACATCGGGACGATCGGCGTCGCGGTCGGGTTCGTCGTGATGATGGTGCTCGATGTGGCGCTGGGATGACGGCAAAGAGGGCTTTAGCCGCCAGCCCTGGCGGTTCGGAGGATCCGGTCGACGGCGGCTTCGGCGTGTGTGGGCATATTGGCGGGAACCGTTCCGGTTTCCGGAGAGCCCGCTTCCGGCGCGCTGTCGCAGAAGGTCTGCAGGGCGTATCTGGCGAGCAGTGCGGAGACGCGCCCTCTCTCGATGGAATCTTCGGTTCCAAGGACAATGACAGCCAGATCATGCGTCGTGGTTCCGTCGTCCGCGGCCAGCGATGTGACCAGGCAGGCTCCCGATTTGTTGGTCGTGCCGGTCTTTAAGCCGGTGGCCTCGGGCAGGTTGTGCAGGATCGGGTTGGTGTTTTTCACTTCAAGGTCGAGGGATGGCAGGGCGGCGCTCTTCATGGAAGTGATATCCGTGATCTGCGGATAGACTTTTAACAGATACGATACCAGCCGGAACATGTCCTGTGCACTCATGCGGTTCTGGCGCTTTGAGGGGATGGCGTCCCCTGTGTAGACGGGCAGACCGTTGCAGTTGTAAAAGACTGCCTGGGAAAGTCCAAGCTCTGCCGCTTTCTGATTCATCATCTGGACAAAGGCGTCCTCCGAACCGGCGATGGTTTCCGCCAGACTCAGCGCGCACTCGTTGCTGGAGGGCAGGAGCGCGCCCACAAGGAGTTCCTGGACGGTGAGCTGCTGCCCGGCTTCCAGGGGGATCACGCCGTCGGAAGAAGCTGACAGCGCAATGGCGGCATCGGAGACGGTGACCTGCTGTTCGAGTGCGATCTGGCCTGATGAGACGGCGTCCATAGCCAGCAGACAGGTCATAAGCTTGGAAGTGCTGGCGATGGGATAGGGCGTATCGGACTGATATTGATAGTAGATCTCGCCGGTGGTGGCGTCTCCTGCCAGCACGCCGTTCACGCCATAAAAATAACCTGCATTCTCCAGGTCGGAGGGGGAGACGCGGAAGGGAGTCTGCGTGTCGATCTGCAGGAAGCCCGGGTTTGGCGCCGTGATGTTCACGTCCAGGATCATCGCCAGATCCGCCGCCATCATAAAACAGTCATAACTGCCGGAGGGAAGCGCCGTGATCAGTGTGTAGTAATATACCGTCTCTCCGCTGACTTTAAACTCGTTGCGCCGCAGGGCGATGTCCGGGTTTTCGCTGTTTTCCCAGGGGGTATTTTCCCCGCCCGCAGGGGTGTAGGCATTTCCCGGGTTCAGGGCGACTGTATTTTTGGTGACCTCCAGGGAAAAGGGTTTCCCGGTACTGCTGAGGAGCATGGCGATGTCCCGCAGGGAAAAGTAGGTGTTGCGGTCGTAGTTGTAATCCATGGTCTTCACTGTGCCTGCGGCGCCAGTGTCTGTCTGTACCTGACAGATTCCGGGAATCTCATATGCCGCGTCGGCATGGACAGGCAGCATGGTACACGCCAGGATCACGGACAGCAGGAAGACATTGATCTTCCGCAGTATTGTTTTTGGCATAGGTTTCATTTGATGCTCCCTTCTATTCCAAAGTGTATATCATCGGGTAATGACCGGCAAGATTGCCTGGAGTGGCGGAAGCGGTCTCTTCGGTCAGGATCAGGGTGGTGTCCTTGCGGATAAAGCGCTCGGTCCTGGTACGGATCAGGGAACCGCTGTCAGATTGTCTGGTCAGTATGTCCTCTGCTGTCTCGTAGGTGCCGCTTCCGCCGTACTGCGTCTGCAGATCTTCCAGCGGCGGCAGGAGGTCGGGTACGCAGGTCATCAGATAGGAGACTGTGGGCATTCCGAATGTTTGCACTACCAGCGCTTCGACGGCCTCTGCGTCCGTGTTTCCCGTATAGCCTGCCATGCGGAGCCTGTCAGCCACAAGCTCCCGAAACACTGCGGCAAAAGCCTCATAAGCTGCCTGGCTGCAGGCGGCATAGCTTTCCTGCTGGACGGTGGAGACAAAGGTTCCGCCGGAGCGGGCGGTCTGCTCCAGTGTCAGATCGAGCTTGACGGTCAGACCCTGCATGCGGGCTTCCATATCCTGCAGCGAGACGGAGACGGCCTCCATGTCCTGCAGCCAGCCAAGCGCAGTGACAGCCGCCTGCCCTGTCATGTCCAGATCTGCAGTCCATTTCCCGGAGAGGTTCCTGTCATTTGAAGCATATAAAAACAGATACGCCAGGAATAATGCGAGGATGATCAGGACAGAAAACAGTATGGTGAATATTGCATTTTTCATGATCTTTTTCATAGAGATACTCCTTGGTCTTCCGTTATATGGCTTCCGAGACGACCCTGCAGCGCTTTTTGTAGCATGCGATGCCGTACCGGCGGATGGTCTTCATGCCGTCGTCAATGAGGACTTCCTCGTAATTCCTGTCCCGGATCTGCTGCAGGGCTTCCCTGCAGGCGGCGTCAAATGCGGCGTTCTCGGCATATTTTAACTCGATCACGATGCCGGTCCCGCGGCTCTCGATCTCGACTGTGATGTCGCTGTAGCCCTCGCCGGACTCGGCGTTTGACTGGATATCCCAGTCGTCCATATTGCCAAAGATGCCGAGCAGGATGCCGTGATAGAAGTTTTCCTTCATTTCTTTCCTGGTATAGGTGTCGCGGATGCTGATGGTCTTTCTGAGGTAGGCGTTGAAGCCCTCCTCGATGGCAGCGGTGTCATTTTCCTCAAAGGCCCGGCAGAAGCTTTGCAGCTTTTGGCTGTCTCTTGAAACTTCTTCATTGAACCATTCGCGTATCTGTTCCACAAAGATCCAGTTGATCTCCCTGTTTGGAATGACAAGCTCTGTCATGCCGTTTTCCTCCTGACCGCGCTGTGTCAGGTATCCTGTTGTGTAAAGCAGGCTCCATAGGTTATCGATCTTTGAGTCCAGATCCCTGTAGGTCAGTTCCTGATGGATCTTCTTTCTGATGCTGCCGCCTTCGATCAACTGCTCGATCTCGTTTCTGGTAGACTGTTTTGCCATGCTGACGAATCTGCGGATAATGTCGTTGCTGCTTGTGTTTACCCAGTAATTCTGCGGATTTGCGTTAGGATTCATTTTCAGTTCGTGGCAGTAGCTCACGACGTCCCACGGACAGTATACTTCCAGATCACCGAAACGATAACCGTCATACCATTCTTTGATCATGTCATATCTGTCCATTTTATCGTAGTAAGCGAGCATTTCCCGGATCTCTGCGTCTGTGAAGCCAAAGTATTCGTTGTACAGGACGTCTTTTATGGTAATAATTTTGAAATTATTAAGTCCTGTAAAAATACTTTCCTTTGATATTCTGAGGCAGCCTGTCAGTACGGCAAGCTGCAGGCTGTCATTTGTTTTGAGCGCTTTTCCGAACATTCTCCGGATCAGGTCTGTCATCTCGTCGTAGTATCCCGACTGATACGCCTTGTCCAGCGGCACATCGTACTCGTCGATCAACAGGACGGTGTTGGTCCCGCAGTGCTTCTGCAAGAGATGGGATAATGTTGTGAGGCTTTTTTCTAAGATGCCATCGGACATCGCATATTCCTTTTGTTCATTGAGTTCGATCAGTGCTCCGTACTGTCTGCGCTCGACGTCGGACAGAGCAGTGCTGTCTGCCAAAAACTGAAACCTTAAGGCCTCGTCCCCGATCACAGAGCGCAGATTACTTTTGGCTTTTTCGAAGTTCCTTCCGGTCACATCTTTTAAACTGATGGCGATCACGGGAAATTTCCCCATATATTGACCACAGAGTTCCTTTTCCTTTGCGATCTCAAGTCCGTCGAAAAGGGACGGGTCGCTTCCTGTCTCGAAAAAGTATCTGAGCATGCTCATCGTCAGGGTTTTTCCGAAACGCCTTGGGCGCGTGAACAGGGTCACGTATGCTATGTTCTTCAACAGATCTCTGATCAGTCCTGTCTTGTCGATATAGTAAAAATTGTCGGTGCGTATTCTTTTAAAATCTTCGATTCCCATCGGAAGTTTTTTCAGTTCTGTGATCATAAGCTGTCCCCCTTGATCTTTGCTATGTTTTCATAATATCATGTAAAGGATTATTTTTCAATGCTGTCCGGCAAGGATCGGAGCCTTTCCGAACTGTTACCGGAAAGCCATGCAGGATCGCTTCCAGAAAATGGGACTTGACAGCAGGTTCATTAGCACGTATGATGTATAGTGTAGCAACACAGGTCAATGTAAGGAACAGTTCCGGAACGTTGCTCGAAAAATATTATGGAGGATGTAACATGTTAAATTTGATTGTAATGGAGAAAATAGCAAAGTAAATATTGCAGGGAGATTTTTGGTGTGTTTTTATGCTGAAGATCTGCCTGTCTGTTTTCGCCTTACAATTGTTTTATATGATGGTATATATTGAAATCGTAAAAACATGGCTGTATGGCCATGTTTTTTATGCACACGGGCGTCCAGAGGAAAAATGTCAGCATGCGCTGATGGACGCCCGGCGCGCGAGTAGTGGAAGATGGCTCTTCCCTGCTCGATTGTACAGACCCGTGCAGGGGAGCAGATCATTCTCCTGCTCGATTTCTTATATGTATCCGATCGGGATCAAAGACCATGGTATCAGACGCTTGGGGCAGCCATGGTCTTTTTGCGTTGTGGGGCGGAAATCTGAGTGCAACCTTGAAAACAGAAAAGTGCTGAACAGGACGCTGCGGGCAAAGTGGATGAATGGTCTGGGAGATTTCACCAGGTAAAAAAGTGAACGTTTTACTTGACAGGAGGATGATTTTTCGGTAACATGGTTTCAGAATAATGAGAGAGGTGATGGTATTCGGCGTATCTGATGTCGTATAATCGGCGGCATGGGTATGGCTGGAAAAGAGTAGGTAAAATCAATATAACAGGTTAGGATATGGCTGCTTTGGTGGTTTCTTCTGTATGCTTGGGATTTGATTTTATTTTACTCGAACGCATTCACTTTATTTTGTGTGATAAAACCGTAGAGTAAAATCTGCGGTTTTTTTATGCGCAGACCCGTGCAAATGAAGTAAGCCGCCAGTGCGGCGGGCAGGAAGAGGAGGTTTTATTTTCAGACAAAGGAATGAGTGGAAAATTGAGGAGATCGTGATCATGGGAAGGAGACGGGTATGAAAAAGAGAGGAAAAAGAGAGGGCTATCGTGTGTGGAACCATCTGGTCTATCTGCTGTGCGGAATATGGTCGAGCGACAAGATGCTCCTGCTGCTGATGGTTCTGGAGGCGCTGAGTATCGTGATCACGCCGTATGTCGCGATGTATCTGCCCAAGATCGGCGTGGATCTGGTAGCTGCGCGGGCGGGCAGCGGGGAGGCTGCCTGTGTTTTGGCGGGTCTGACGGTCGTGGTCATGATCTCGCAGGCGGTTGGCAGCATGGCTGCCCGGGGAAAAAGCGTCAGGCAGGATCGTCTCAGGAGTCATTACAGGACACTGCTGTTCTGCAAGACGCTTGACTGTGACTATGAACATGTGGAGAGTGCAGAATGGCAGCAAAGATACAATGAGGCGAGGGTGATGAGCGTCGACTGGGGATCCTGGTCGGGGACGACGCTCATGACAGAAGGAGCAGTAAAGGTCTGCGGTGCGGCGGTCAGCTTCGTGCTCTATGGACGGATCATAGGGACATTGAGTTTATGGGTGCTGCTGATGATCATTGTCCTGTCAATGATCAATTTTGCAGTGCTGCGCAGTGCGCAAAAGTACGAAGTGAAAAGGATCGGGGAGCGCAGTGTCCTCCAGACGAGCCGCTCATACATGAAGAACTGCAGTTCTGACGTCCGGTTTGGGAAGGATGTCCGGCTGTATGAGATGGGGAACTGGATCCGGTGGCGTTTTGCACAGTATAATGAGGCGCATTTTTGTCTGCGCAGGGAAGTGCAGCGCAGGTATTTCGGAGCTGCTTTTGTGGAGGCGGCGTCCATGTTTGTGAGGGACGGCATATCGTATCTGTATTTTTTGTGGATGGCGGTTCACGGGAGCATTTCTATCGGAGATTTTATCCTTGCGTGCAGTGCGATCGCATCTTTCTCGGCATTGGTGACCCAGACTTCGGACAGCGTCGGGCAGATGATGCAGGCGGTGCCGCCGCTGGACAGGATGCGCGGTTATCTGGATTCGGCGGACGGGGAAGAGTGTCCGGCGGCAGAGCAGGCGTCTGATGAGCCGGTCTCCATTGTCTTTGAGGACGTCAGTTTTGCCTATAAAGGGAGAAATCCGGTCCTGGAACATTTTGATCTGCGGATCGAAGCGGGGGAAAAGATCGCGTTAGTCGGCGTGAACGGCGCCGGGAAGACGACCATCATCAAATTGCTGTGCGGATTGTACCGGCCGGACAGCGGAAGGATCCTGTTAAACGGTGTTGATGTCAGGGACCTTCGGAAAGAAGAGCTGTACCGGCTGGTCGCGCCGGTCTTTCAGGAGTCCGTCATACTGCCGTTTACTGCGGCGCAGAATGTCTCCATGCGGGAAACGGAGATGGACAGGGAGCGGATCAGAACGTCTCTGATGAGGGTCGGATTGTGGGATGCGGTCTGCAGACTGCCGCAGGGGATGGACAGCATGTTGATGAATCTCGAGGAGGATGGCGGGACGGCGTTCTCCGGAGGGCAGCAGCAGAAGCTTCTGATGGCGCGCGCACTTTACAAGGATGCGATGCTGTTATTGTTTGACGAGCCGACGGCTGCGCTCGATCCGATCGCCGAGAGCGAGACGTATGAGATGTTCTATAACCTGTCCGGTGAAAAGACGGCAGTTTTTATCTCACACAGGCTTGCCAGCACCCGGTTCTGTGACAGGGTGATCTTTCTGGAGAATGGAAAGGTGAAAGCGGAGGGGAGTCATGAGGAGCTGCTGGAGCAGTGTCCTGAATACGAAAAGATGTATCGTGTTCAAAGTCATTATTACAGGAAGGAGGCGGTGATCTGATGCTGAAAAAATGTCTTGTTGAAATATGGAAGTGTGAGCCGCAGTCCCTGCTGATGGCGTTCGGGCTTGCACTGATGGAAGCGTTGATTCCGTTGGGAAGCGCACTGCTTTCCGTGTTTTTGATCAATGGGCTGGAAGCGGGGGCGGATTATGAGAGTCTGCTGGCCCGGACGATCGCAGGTGTGGCTGTGCTCTTTGTCCTGAATGCGGTCCGGGGGTGGACTTACCGCTGCGGGCTGCCGCATTCGGAATACTGCAATGATCTGGTCGAGTGGAAATTTGACAATAAAAATATGGATATGGACTATGCGCAGCTTGACAGCGCAGAGGCGGCTGCGATCCGGGCAAAGGTGCAGAATGATTATGACTGGGGATGCGGGGCATATTTTATGATCCCGCAGTTCGAGCGGTGCTGCGCGGGGGCGGCGGGGATCATTGCCTCTGCGGTATTGATGGTCCCGATCCTGTCGGAAGGAGATTTCTGGAGACATTGGTCCAATCTGGTGTTTCTGGTGTATACGCTGACGATCCTCTGCATCTCATCGGGATATGAACGGCGGATCCAGGCGACGAAGGAAGAGCAGAAGGCGCTGTATGACAGGCAGAGCAGCAGGAGTCATTATCTGATGCGGGGCGGTATCACCTACCGCGAGGGAAAGGACATCCGGCTTTATCACGCACAGCCGCTGATCAAAAGCGCGCTCCGGGAGAAGGAGAGAGATCACATGGTGGAAGCGGAGAGCCGTCTGGAGCAGCGCGCGGGATTTCTGGATGGGGCGGCGTCGGGTTTCCTGATGGGAGGAGCGTATTTCTTTATCGTATTGCGCGCGCTTGACGGCGCTTTGCAGGCGGGTTCGGTGGTGCTGTTTGCGTCCGCGGTTTACCGTTTTTCGGAGAGCATCAAGATCTGGTCTAAGGGAAGGAGCGAGATCCTGATGAATGCGCGCCGTATGGAGAGTTCTTTTGACTATCTGGAACTGCCGGATGTGCAGACGAAGGGACATAGGCATATCGGTGGGGAGATGATGAAGGCGGGCGCCGGCATCGAGGTAAAGAATGTCTCGTTTCGGTATGCGGGAACGGCGAAAATGGCGCTGGAAAATGTTTCGTTCCGGTTATCGCCGGGCAGAAAGTACGCGATCGTCGGCATGAACGGGAGCGGCAAGACGACACTGGTAAAGCTGCTCTGCAGAATGCATGATCCGAATGAAGGACAGATCCTTTTGAACGGAGTAGACATTCGGGAATATGATCACACAGAGTACCTGCGGCAGTTTTCTGTCGTATTTCAGGATTTCTGCCTGCTGGCGCTTCCGCTTGGGGAAAATGTGGCGGCATCAGGGGATTATGAGGCAGACAGGGTACAGAGCTGCCTGGAGAGGGCGGGGTTTGACAGAAGGCTTTCCAGGATGGAAAACGGACTGCAGACCAGCCTGTACAAAAATATTGACAGGGATGGCGTGGAGGTCTCCGGCGGGGAGGCGCAGAAGATCGCCCTGGCACGTGCGCTGTACAAGGACGCGCCGATCGTCATACTCGACGAGCCTACCGCGGCGCTGGATCCCATCTCGGAGCATGAGATCTACAGCGGATTTGACCGGCTGGTGGGGAATAAGACGGCAGTGTTCATCTCGCACCGTCTCTCGTCCTGCCGTTTCTGTGACGAGATACTGGTCTTTCATGAGGGCCGGCTGGTCCAGCGGGGGAGTCATGACGCCCTGCTCGCGGAGGATGACAGAGTCTACAGCAGGATGTGGCATGCACAGGCAAGATATTACGAGGACAGCGCTGCCTCGTTTGACGCCGGAGAGAGATCATATATTTCCGGATAGCGTCTTGGAACAGGATATAGTACTATATAAGGAGCTGTTAACAGATGACGTGTTGCAGCTTCCAAGTACTATGCACTTGCTGCTGGGAAAGGAGAACGATATGGGAACAACGATACCGATCAGAAGTCAGAGCGATATTGAGACGATCAAGAAGTATTTTCTGGAAAAGGAGCAATATCGGAATTATGCATTGTTTGTAGTGGGGATCAACACAGCGCTGCGGATCAGCGATCTGTTGGATCTGGACTGGGGGGATGTCTATAATTTTGACAGTCATACATGGCAAAAGTACGTGGAGGTCACGGAGCACAAGACAGGAAAGCGGAATACGATCCTGTTGAACCAGAATGCGAAGGAGGCGCTGGATCTATACCGATCCTATCGGGAGCCGGCTTCCGGGACGGACAAGATCTTCTGCAATAACCGGTCGAACAGCCAGCCGATCTCGCGCACGCAGGCGTATGCGATCATACGCGAGGCATGTGCCGTGAACGGGATAGAGGGCAAGATCAGCTGTCATTCGCTGCGGAAGACGTTTGGCTATCATGCGTGGAAAAAGAACGTGCCGGAAGTGATGCTGATGAATATCTACAATCATTCCTCGTTTGCGATCACGCGGTGTTATCTGGGGATCGAGCAGGATGACAGGGATGAGGTTTTTCAGAAACTGAATCTGTGAGGATCCATATGTGCGGCGGGCCTGTCCGTATGGGGAGTTCTGCATGGATCTTTAACTGGTAAATACGAATAAAATACGGAAAATGTGACAAGTGCATAGGCAGCTGGAGATAGGAAAACTTCACACTTGACTTGTGGATCGGTAAAATATATCATAAGTATTAACATTTCATGTACAAATGTCAATATGGAAATGTGTATCAAGATAAATTTTACTATATTTCATATATTTGAAGGATTCTTTCTGTGCAACTTGTCACATTGAGCCCATGAAAAAAGAAGAGGCCGCTGGTCTCTTCTTTTTTCATGCACGCGGGTGCCCGGTGCACTTACGGTTCTTCTGACAAAGTCTTTTTGGCTCTGCCGCTGCTTTCCCGTATGATGAGTGCAGGGGCGATCAGCTGCAGGCGTTCGACTGGCTGACGCTCGATCCTGCGGATGGCTGTCCTGACCAGCAGGGCTCCGTATTCCGTATCATTGTAATCAATACTGGTCAGTTTCGGATAGGAGGATTCCGCCAGATAGGTGTTGCCGCAGCTGACTACGGAGATATCCCCGGGAATTTTGAGACCGTGTTCGCGGATACTCTGCATGATCCCAAGTGCTGTGTGATCGTTGACTGCGATCACCGCTGTGGGAAGCAGTCCTTTTTCAAAGAGCCGGTTCATATGGGTATATCCCGAGTCTGTGTCATACATGCCGTTCTGGCTGATCAGATCCGGTTCAGACAGGAGACGGTTCTGTTTTAAGATCTGCTTAAAGCGCGCTACTTTCTCAAATGTTGACAGCATATTCATGCTTCCCCCGAGGACCGCGATCCGGGAATGCCCGAGAGAGAGCAGGTGATCCATGAGCAGATCCATGGACTGCATATGATCGATCCGCACCATATGGCAGTCTGTGCCGTCCAGCTTGCCTGTTATGATGGCCGGGATCGTGGACAGCGCATTGTTGATCATCTCGACGTATTCCATGTCTGTGTTCAGTTCCTCTTCGCGGCCGCTCAGGAGAATGACTGCGTCAACTCTTTGCGCCTGCAGTTTTCCGAGCAGGGATCTTTCCAGCGCTGCATCGCCCAAAGAATTATACAGGGTCACGGAATAGTTTTCCTTTCTGGCGGCCTGCTCACAGGCGATGAACATGGAAGCATAAAACGGATCGCGGATGTCTGTCATCAATATGCCGATCGTGCGGCTTTTGGCATCGATCAGTCCTTTTGCAAAGGTATTGGGTTTAAAATTGTATTTGTCAATGATCTTCTGAACTCTTATTTTCTTATCCTCGTTCACTCTCGCGCTGTTTGTCAGGACTCTTGATACTGTGGAGGCAGATACGCCTGCCTCCGCCGCAATGTCATAAATTGTCAGTTCTTTGCTGCTGTTATTTCTGGGAGAACCCATAACGCATACCACCTTTCTGTAATTTAACATTTGTACATGAAATGTGTTATTTTTATGCACACGGGCACCCGTCAGCTTCTGCTGACGGGTGCCCGGCGCGCGAGCAGGGTATTGGCTCGATCATTAAGGAAACCGGTTTCAATATTGCGGTTTCCAACAAAATTACGAGATGGAGGTATGCTATGAAAAGAAAAAGCGATCTGACTTTTTTTCAGAAGGTGAAGAGATCCCGCACGCTGTTACTGATGTGCACGCCGGCGGTTCTTTTCTTCTTTGCGTTCAACTACATGCCGCTGCCGGGGATCTGGGTGGCATTTGTCAAGTACAACTATCGGGACGGGATCTTTGGCAGCAGGTTTGTCGGTCTGGATAATTTTAAGTTTCTTGCCTCTTCGGGGAAGCTGCTGAGCCTGACGAAGAACACGATCCTCTACAACCTGGCGTTTATCCTGCTCGGCAATTTTCTGGCAGTGTTTGTGGCGATCATGGGGATCGACGGGGAGATGATGGAGGCGGCAAAGGTGGATGGTGCGAACGGATTTCAGCGGATCCGCTATATCATTCTCCCTTCTCTGAAGCCTACGATCGTGATCCTGCTCCTGTTCGCGCTGGGCGGCATTGTCAAGGGCAATTTCGGGCTGTTTTACAATATTGTAGGTTCCAATTCCATTCTCTATACGACCACGGATATCATTGAGACTTATGTGTATCGGGCGACCATGACGGATTTTAACTTCTCCACGGCGTCCGCGGTCGGCCTGTACCAGTCTGTGATCGGATTTGTGATCGTGATGGTGGTCAACTGGGTCGTGAAGAGGATCGAACCGGATTACGCGTTGTTCTGAGGATCGGAGGTGGATCATGGGAAAGAAAGATATGGATATGATGGAATCTGGCGCCAGGGTAAAACTGGGTGTTTCCGATGTCATCATCAGGGGATTTGGGTATGTATTTATCACGCTCTATGCAGTCTGCTGCATCGTGCCGTTTATCATCATTATCAGTACGTCCTTTACGGACCAGGCGGTGATCCGGACGCAGGGGGCGCAGCTCATACCGAAGCAGTTCACGCTGCAGGCGTATGAGATGGTGTGTGGGAGCGGCAGTATCTGGTGGTCGTATCTGCTGACGATCGTGCTGACAGTGGCCGGCACGACACTGGGGCTGTCTATCATCGCAATGACAGGGTACGCATTGCAGCGCAGGGATTTTCCGTTTAGAAATGCGATCTCCTTCTACATATATTTTACGACGCTGTTTTCCGCAGGTCTGGCACCGTACTATCTGCTGATGGTGCAGACGTATCATTTAAAGGATAATTATCTGGCAGTGCTCCTGCCGCTGATGATGTCCTCGTGGCTGATCATTCTGATGAAGAATTTCGTGAAAGCGATCCCGCATGAGATCACGGAATCAGGCAAGATCGACGGCGCGGGCGACTTTAAGATCTTTGTGTCGCTGATACTGCCCATGCTCAAACCGGCGCTCGCCACGATCGGCCTGTTTCTGGCTTTGGGTTACTGGAATGAGTGGTATCAGTCTTCCCTGTTTCTGAGTTCCAAGGTGGAAGTAAAACCGTTGCAGTATACCCTGTACGAGGTGGTAAACAAGATCGATGCCCTGAAAAACTCGGTGGCGGGGCAGTATATCAATCTGACGGATGTTCCGCAGGACAGCGTAAAAATGGCAAACGCGGTGCTGGCTACAGGACCGATCGTCTTTCTGTACCCTTTTGTGCAGAAATATTTTATCAGCGGTATCACGGTCGGTGCGGTGAAAGGTTGATGCCCGCGGGTGTGGGTTCAATATAAAATGATATAATGGAGGTAAACTATGAAGAAGAAAACACTTGCAGTTTTATTGGCAGTTTCAATGACAGCAGGTCTTGCGGCCTGTGGAGGCGGTGACTCTGCGCCGACAGCGGATACCGGTTCTGGTTCGGCGGCGGACGACGCGGCAGACAGGGATGCGGCGGCCGCGGAAGATGCGATGTCAGATGCAGATACGTCCGAACATGTGGTGATCACATATATGACCACCGGGGATGCACCTTCCGGGGATGCCCTCAACACGTACAATGACATGATGGAGAAATTAAATGCGATCCTTACGGAGAAGGTCAATGCGGAACTGGAAACGTATTTCATTTCATGGACGGATTATCTGGCGAACTACAATCTGACGCTGGCGCAGATGGACGGTTCTGTGGATCTGGTAGGAACCTCCTCGGACTGGCTGGATTCCTGGCCGAACGCCAAGAACGGCGCGTTTCTGGAGCTGTCCGAGGAGATGCTGCAGACCTACGCGCCGCAGACCTGGGCAAGCGTGCCGGCAGATCACTGGGAACTGTGCAAGTACGACGGTGAGATTTATCTGATGCCGGAAGACAACTATGCGCAGTGGACGAACCACGGTTATATTTACCGCATGGACTGGGCGAAGGAGGCTGGCCTGGCGGACGGCGTGCACAGCTGGGAGGATATGACTGCATACTGGAAATACTGCAAGGAGGCATTCCCGGATCTGATCGCGCTCTGGGATTCGGATGGCACTTCCTACAATGCGATGGCGGGTGGATGGATCGCTTCGCACAGCGACTATGTTTCCATTGACGGCATCAACGCGGGTGCGATGTGGGGCGGCAGGAAGGATGACCTTTACACGGTGTATTCCCCTTATGTGACCGAGACGGATCTGCTGGTTGAGTTTGCCAGGCTGATGAAGGAGTGGGACGAGATCGGAGTATGGCCTACGGACGTACTAAACAATACGAGTATGACAGAGGATATGAATGCGGATATGTACCGTATCGGTCAGGTTGCCGCAGTGCAGAAGCATACTGAGATGTGGACCGGCCTGGTGAGTGCGCTTCCGCAGAATACCATTTATCAGGAGAATCCGGATGCGGATACGGGCTTTTTCTACTTTGGCGAGGAGCAGGGCAATGTGGTGGAGTTATCGATCACGCACGGTGCGATGGCGGTGTCTGCAGGCAGCGAGAATCCCGGGAGGGCGCTGATGGTCTATGATCTGCTCAGGAATGATCCTGAGTGTCATATGCTGTTCTGCCAGGGTGTGGAGGGTGTCTCATATGAGGTGACAGAGGACGGATTGATGACAAAGCCGGAAGGGTTTAACGCAGACACCCAGAATATCAATGGTATCACAAACTTCTGGTGGGGACGCAATGACGATATCCTGCTGCGCAACGCGCAGAATAACTGGGAAAAGATCGATGCGCTCTATGCGGAGTACGACAAGGTCAAGATCCCTTACCCGTATGGGCAGTTTATCGTGAACACGGACGAGATCCAATCCTATATCCAGAATATCACGGAGATCCATACGAATTACATGAAGCAGATCTGCTATGGCAAATACAGCGGCACGGCGGAGGAGATCGTGGCGGAATATCAGAATGCGCTGAAGGCGGCGGGCATTGACACGGTGACGGAAGAGCTGCAGCGGCAGATGGATGCGATCTACAAATAGAATGAAAGAGGGGCTGTCAGAACTGACAGCCCCTTATGATCGTGTGCCCGGCGCGATGATCATTCCGAGACGACCCTGCAGCGCTTTTTGTAGCATGCGATGCCGTACCGGCGGATGGTCTTTATGCCGTCGTCAATGAGGACTTCCTCGTAATTCCTGTCCCGGATCTGCTCCAGGGCTTCCCGGCAGGCGGCGTCAAATGCGGCGGTCTATTCGCTGGTGTATGTGATGACTTCGAGGACATATTATCGGATCGTCAACCGGGCAAAGAAAGATTAGGAGCTCAGCGGATCACGATATTGTGGCGGTAACGGGAGTTGATCTCCCTGATCTTTGCAGGATCGCATTTGGGGATGCGGTCGTAGGTGAGCAGACCGTTCGTCTCCTGTTCCACGTCGGAGAGCTGCGTGTAGCAAAATCCATAGATCAGATCAGACTGCAGGATGTCCTTGTCCTGCATGGAACGCTTGAAAAAGGCCTGTTTCTCAGGCTCCCTGCCGGAGCCATGGGCGTAGTTGTGGATGGCGCAGATGTCGCTTCTGGTCATCTCCCAGCCGTCATTGTTGACGACAAGGCGTGTGGCATCCAGGCTTTTCAGCAGGTGGTACATGCCCAGTGTCTGATCCTGCTGCCGTTTGCAGGAGTCCACATTGGGGATGGACCAGCTCTCATTAAAAGGAACCCATGCCACGATGGAAGGATGATTGTAATCCCGCCGCAGGACTTCAAACCATTCCTTTGCGTAGGCGGCGATCCCTTTGTCGGTGAACAGACAGGCGGATGCCATCTCGCCCCACACCAGGAAGCCCATTTTGTCGGCATGGTACAGAAACCGGGAATCCTCGACTTTCTGGTGTTTCCGGCAGCCGTTGAAGCCCATCTCTTTCATGATGCGGATATCCTTCACGAAATCGTCATCGGACGGTGCTGCCAGAATGCCGTCTTTCCAGTAGCCCTGATCCAGTATCAACTTGAAGTAGTACGGGCAGTTGTTCAGATAAGTGATCCCGTCCCGTGTGTGGATCTTGCGCATGCCGAAATAGCTTTCCACCGTATCAACGACGATGCCCTTTACCACGAGCCGCAGGGTGATGTCGAAAAGGGCAGGGTTTTCCGGGCTCCACAGGCGTTCCTGTTCGTGGGCGGTACTGTAAAGGATGTGGTTCTTTGACAGGTGGATGCTGCGGTGGAACACACTGTGGTTGTTGACAAAATAACGATCCTGGCAGATCGGCTCCCCCCGGAATGAGATGTCTGCCTCGAGGTACATTTCTTCCGTGTAGCCGGAAAATTCCGCCGCCAGCGTGACAGTGTCATGATCGATATCCGATGTGAATTTCACGACGCAGACGGAAGCCGCCGGCACACAAAATGTTCAGGACCTCGTGTCCCTGCGCGGAAATACAGCACCCACGGAGGAAGAGATCGCGCTTGTGAACACCAGCTTAAATGATACATATCTCGGAGATGTCTTTGCGGAGGTCATTCCAAATGATTATTCCGCTTACCCGTGGAAGGAGGAGGTGACACTCGATGTCTGGATGGCAAACAATTCGATCCTCTCTTCTGTCTGCCCGGATCTGAATGACCACCGCGTGTTTGACCAGCTTGAGGAGCTGACCGGGATCAAACTGAACTTTATCGTTCCCGCACTCGGCGAGGAGGGAACCGGATTTAACCTGATGATCGCAAGCGGGGAGCTGCCGGATATCATTATCGGTGCGGACCGTTACACAGGCGGTATTGCGGCAGGTGTGCAGGAAGGTGCCTACATGGATCTGACGGGTATCGTGGATGAATATATGCCCAATTATTCCGCATGGAGAAACTCCGACGAGGAGAGGAGAAAGACCACGATCACCGACGAGGGAGTGCTTGGCGGTGTATTCGGGCTCGCACCGTACAATGAGTGGTGCTGGTTTGGCCTGCTGATCAAACAGGAAGCGCTGGACAAGACCGGACTGCCTGTGCCGGAGACCGTGGACGAGCTTCATGATTTCCTGGTGGCATGCAAGGAGCAGGGTTATTCACAGCCGTTAAATTACGGATCAACTTATGGACAGATCTTTACGGGTATCATCAATGGCGCCTACGGTGTGTGGGACTGGATGTTCGTGGATGACGACGGCAAGGCAGCGTGGGGACCTGCGCAGGAGGGCGCAAAGGAATATCTGGCTACCATGCAGAGCTGGTATCAGGAGGGACTGATCAACACGGACTGGGCGACGGCGGACTTCAATCAGAGAATGGCGGAGGCAGTGTCGTCGGACTGTGCAGTCATGATGGATTCTCCCGATACGATGTGGGGATACTGGAAAGAGGACAACGATATTGACTTCGTTGCGGCCCTGAACCCTGTTCTGAACAAGGGGGATCAGTCGCGGCAGACCTACCGCAATTTTAAGAAGACAGGTACGACGGCGGCGATCACGACCCAGTGCAAGAATGTCGAGGCGGCTTGCGCGTTTCTTGATTTTGCCTTCACCAAGAAAGGATGGGAGATCTACAATTACGGTTCTTACGGTGATGTGCATCTGATCAATGAGGAGGGACTTCCGTACTTTTTCGCGGACGGTCTGATGTACAATGATCCGGATGGGCAGCCAGTCAGCAACCTGATCTGGAAATACCGCATCCACGAGGGCGCGAATATCCGCGACGAGCACAATTCCAATCCGCTGATCACGTCGGAGGGCAGCTATTCTGGCGATATCCGCGATTACTGGACATCCAACATGGATTCTACGCTGACCATGCCGCCTGTCACATTTACGGCAGAGGAAGCCGCCAGGGAAGGTGAACTGGGGACAGTCCTCTCGACGATGCGAAATGAATACTTCTCCAAGATCATTATGGGACAGTTGGAAGTGGACGCGTATGACGAGTTTTTAAAGAATGCGAAGGCGCAGGGAATGGACGAGCTTATCAGTCTGTGGCAGACAGCGCTGGACCGCTATAATGCAAGATGATCGAAAAAGGTATCTGATGGTTTCTTAGCAGTCTGCCATTTCATCCCTGCGCTGACCGCGCAGGGATGGGCAGTGTTAAGTGTTTCGATAGATTGGAGTTCGCTATGAAATTAAAACGAAAAAAAGATACTTTTAAAACGGCATTGCGCAAAGATCTGAAAAAGAACTCGTTTGCGTATCTGCTGCTCGTTCCGGTACTGCTGTGGTATGCGGTGTTCTGCTATGCGCCGATGTGGGGAGTGCTCCTGGCGTTCAAGGATTATAAGCCTCTGCTCGGTTTTGGGGGAAGCCCGTGGGTGGGATTGAAACACTTCAAGGAGTTTTTCTCGAGTCCGTTTTTGGTCAGGACAGTCAAGAATACATTTATGCTCAACATCTGGGGGCTTGCTTTTGGATTCACGTCCCCCATACTTCTGGCGCTGCTGTTAAATGAGATAAAAGCGGTACGTTTCAAGAAAGTAGTGCAGACCATCACGTATATGCCGCATTTTATCTCTCTGGTCGTCATCTGCGGTATGATCCATATTTTCACACAGTCAGGCGGTATCCTGACGCAGCTGGTGGACTGGATCAGCGGGACGGAGCACGCGTCACTGCTGGGATATACGGATATGTTCCGGCCGATCTATACCTTTTCAGGGATCTGGCAGAATATCGGATGGGATTCGATCATCTATCTGTCTGCCATGAGCTCCATCGATCCCGGACTGTATGAGGCGGCTGACATTGACGGCGCGGGAAGACTGCGCAAGATGTGGCATGTGACGCTGCCGCAGATCAGGCCAACCATCATCATTCTGTTTATATTTGCAGTCGGCGGACTGATGGCGTCCGGGCACGAGAAGATCATTCTGCTGTACAATCCGCTCACCTATGAGAAGGCGGATGTCATAGCGTCCTATGTATACAGACGGGGTCTGCAGGAGGCGAGCTACAGTTTTGCGACTGCTGTAGGTCTGGTCAGTTCGGTGGTGAATTTCCTGCTGTTGTGGTTTACAAACCGGGTGTCCAAAAAGTATTCGGAAATCAGTGTATTTTAAGGGGGGAAGCTTATGGAGAAGAAAAAGAATGTGATCGGAAAGCACACACCTGAAAATGTGATCTTTAACATAATCAATTATGGAGTCCTGACTCTGCTGACCCTGCTGTGCCTGTATCCGATGCTTCATGTGCTGTTTGCATCTGTGAGCGATCCGACCACGCTGATCTCGCACAGGGGATTGCTGCTGAAACCGCTGGGCTTTACCCTGAGCGGATATCAGCTTGTGTTTAAGGACAACAGCCTGCTGATCGGGTTTAAAAATACGTTTCTCTATGTGGGGCTTGGCACCCTGGTCAACATGCTGATCACGATCACCATGTTTTTTGGCGGCGGTCTGATCCCATGGTTTCTGATGATGCGGCAGATCGGCTGTTATAACAATATGTGGGCAATGATCCTGCCCACGGCGCTGAATACATGGAACATGATCATCTTAAGGACAGGGTTCCAGTCGTTTCCCTATGATCTGGAAGAGACGGCGGTGATCGACGGGGCTTCCCAGGCGCGGATACTGATCGACGTCATACTGCCGCTCTCGAAACCGGTGCTCGCAGTCATATTTCTCTATTATCTGGTGGGCAATTGGAATTCGTGGTTCAATGCCATGGTCCTGCTCAAGGACAGGGACAGATATCCGCTGCAGCTTCTGTTGAAGGAGATCCTGGTCATGAACGATTCGTCCATGACTTCTGTGGGAAGTGCGGGGGGCGTGTCTGTGAACAGCGTACAGGGAGCGACGGCATACAGGGAGCTGGTGAAATATTGCGTGACAGTCATTGTGACCCTGCCGATCCTGTGCGTGTACCCTTTTCTGCAGAAGTATTTTGTGAAAGGTGTCTTTGTGGGATCCATCAAAGGATGATCAGTATAAATTGTTGTTTAGGAGGAGCGAAAAATGCAAAAAGGATATCCGCGTCCACAGATGGTGCGGGAGAATTGGACAGACCTCAACGGTGTATGGAATTTTTTGTTTGATGACCAGAATGCAGGGGAAAAGCAGAAATGGAGCGAGTGCTTTCCGGCAGAGACGCAGAAGATCACAGTCCCATTTACGTATGAGACACAGCTCAGCGGGATTCATGATACATCCTTTCATCCGGTTGTATGGTATGAGAGGGAATTTACAGTATCCCGGACAGAAAAACGTCAGATCCTTCATTTTGAGGGCGTTGACCATGATGCGAAAGTGTGGGTGAACGGCCAGTTTGCCGGGATGCACGCGGGGGCATATGCCAGATTTTCCCTGGATATAACAGACTATATATATAGAAGGAACAAATACGATCACCGTGCGGGCAGAGGATTCTGTGAGCTGCAGCCAGCCGCGGGGCAAACAGCGCTGGCGGGATGAGAGTTTCGGCTGCTGGTATGTACAGACGACCGGCATCTGGAAAACGGTGTGGCTGGAGGAGGTTCCGCAGCTCTATATGGAAACCTGCAGGATGACCGCGGATTTTGATAACGCCAAAGTATTATTTGAGATAAAATTAAATAAGAAACCTGCAGATGCCTGCCGCCTGAACTGCAGGATCTCCATGGACGGGGAGGAGACCGTGGCGTGCGAGGTCCGTGCGGGCAGCGAATACATCATGTTTGACGTCTGCGTGGCGGATGCGGACACGCCGTGGCAGATGGTGCCGTGGTCGCCGCAGAATCCCAGGCTCTACGATGTGAAGCTCACACTTTCGGACGGGGAGGGGACAGATGAGGCGGAAAGCTATTTTGGCATGCGCAAGATCCATATAGAAAATGGACAGATATTGCTGAATAATGTGCCGCTTTATCAGCGTCTGATCCTTGACCAGGGGTATTGGGAGGAATCCCATCTGACGCCGCCGTCTGAGGAGGCACTGGTGCAGGATATCGATCTGGTACTGGCGGCAGGGTATAACGGTGTGCGGAAACATGAGAAAATCGAGGACGAGAGATTTCTTTACTGGTGTGACCGCAAGGGACTGCTTGTGTGGTGCGAGATGCCTTCCACATATTCGTTTCAGGAAGAGGCGGTCGCGCATTTTACCAGCCAGTGGATAGAGATCGTGCGGCAGAATTACAGCCATCCCTGTATCGTGACATGGACTGCTTTCAATGAGAGCTGGGGAGTGGAGAGGATCTATACTGATCTGCGGCAGCAGAAATTATGAGATCAGGAAGATCAATCTTTCCTAGTGTTTTGGTAAATAACGGCGGTTTCGGATCCTAAGGATCTGGAACCGCCTGTTTTTTCCTCATTTGTTCACATATTGTGGATAACATGTGGATAAGTATGTGAATAATATGTGGAAGAAAAAGTTTTGTCATTTCATTCCTGAAAAGTGGTCATTTCGTTCCATTTATCTGAAAAATAAAAGAATTTTACCGATATAATAAACAATATAGCTATTTGGATCTTCCCTGTTCGACTGGAAAGAATAGTTATATGAATATGGATACCGCGGGGGAGGTGGTAGATTTTGAACATGACTGCAGGCGACAGCAATAATGAGACAAGAAAGGGGTTGTTTATCAGGACAAAAAAGCTCATGCTCGAACAGGACGAGATCCTGTATATCGAGAGCAGGGCGAAAAAGGTGGAAATACACACCGTGGGAGCACTTGACAGCATAGAGATCTATGCGACGATGGAGGAGCTCGAGTCACAGCTCGGGGACGGATTTTACCGATGTCATCGGGCGTACATCGTGAATATGGCGCATATCTCGGAATACGGCAAGGACAGCGTTACGCTCACAAACGGCGACCAGGTCTATGTGGCAAAGAAAAAGTACGGTGAGTTCGTGAAAGCGTACAAGTGCTATCTGGAGGACGGCGGCGTATCCAGTGTGTGAAGATGTCCGGACTTAAAAAGGGGACATGGGCGGTTCTGACTGACAGAGGAACTGCGAGAAAATAATTATAATGGCGGATAATTAAAAAAGGATGGAAGAGGAGGGTAACAGCGATGAGTATCAGCGGAATAGGGGCATACGGATACCCCGCGCCAGGTTTCTATCAGACCAGAAGGAGCGCTAAAAGTACGGATGGCATGACCAGCACAGGGCAGACTGATGAGACGGTTCAGCGGTCACAAATGTCCAGCAGCACATTTGAGCTGCATATCTCAAATGATGAGGACGGAGAGGTGGTCAGTGCAATGTGCGGCAGGGATCACTCGATCACTGTCTATAAACCGAAAGATTTTGATCCGGCAAACCCGGTGTACAAGGCGAAGGTGTGGGACAAGGATGGAAACGTGACGGAGCGCATGGTCGATGTGTCAGAGGTCGATCCGCGAAACAGCGATTATATCGACATGTTTGCGTACGCGGGCCATCTGTCAGCGAGCGGGGAATGTCCGAGTGCAGAGAGTGCATTCTGGCGGTCGTCGGCAAACCAGCATGGTCCGGACGACAGAAGCTATCAGGACCTGTTTCGCAGGACGGACTGGGTGGGAGCCCTGGCGGACGCCATGCAGACGCAGTATCAGGCGGGAAATATTGAAGGGTATCTGGATTATAAGCCGTTCTGGGATTTTTTGACAAAGTGAAATACAGTATTAGCAGAGCACTGCGCCCGGATGAGATCGCGATGGATCTTGTCCGGGCGCTTGTACATTGATTTTTTTATCTATGTGTGGTACAACGGATATAAGGTCATAAGGAACTGCAGGGCAGATTGTGAAAGCCCGGTAGACGGACGGGAGTTTGCAGATCGCGGGGTGTACTGTTCCGGTGATCTTTTGATAAGGAGCGTGAGGATGCAATGGCGGTAAATGTAACAAAGTTATTGAAGTATCTTTTTCCGGAGTATCAGGTCATAGCCTGTATTGAGGAGCGCGGATTCATTGTGAAGGCAGCGCATGGGGCAGATCGTCCCCGCCGTCCGCATCAGACGCATGGTCAGGGGACAGTGCATCAGGCGGTTCCTGCGTCGGCAGCGGCTTGCGTGCAGGGAGTGCTGGTCTCTTGTCCGGAAGCTCATGTGCAGCCAGAATCTGTGCAGGGAGTGCCAGCAGATCCGCAGTCCGTCCGGAGACAGAAAACGTCATCAATTTCACCAGAAAAATCGGTACAAAAAGCGCCGGCAGCGATGGAATCGTCAGCGCCCTGTGCGCAGGCGGAGGTGAAAATGTCATCAGTACCACAAAAGGATCAGTCCTGCCATAAATCATATACGCCCATGAAGATAGACGACAGGTTCCGGTCGAGGGCCAACGACGCGTTTGGAGGCCTGTCTGATGCGCTGAAAAAATACTGGGCGGGATCGGAAAAGGGCAGGGTCGCGGTCTGCAGGGCGTACCAGCGTCCTTATATCCGGGGATTTGACATCCAAAGATCAAGAAACGCAATACTGCTCATCAGTCCTGGAGATGAGGAACTGGTGTGCGCAGTGCGCGGAGTCAGTGAACTGCTGCTGCAGAAAAAGGTGTTCCGCTATGCCGGAGTCTCGGCAATGAATATTGGTAAATATGCATCGGACACATCGAATGGGCTTTTTGTAAAGGATCTGTACACAGCATTCACCGCAGAAACGGAGACTGTTTTATTAGAGCATATAGAACAGGCGTCTTCGTCACAGATGGATATCATTTACCAGCTTTTGCGCCAGGGCAGGTATGGAAAGGACGGTCAGGATTCTGGCGATGGCAGTCTGTCTGGAGATGTGGATGCGGCGGATACTGGGAAAACTTCGGAAATTGCGGTGAACGGAAAGTACGTTGTGTTCACGACAACAGTGCCGCAGGCAAAGATCACGGCCTTTCTGGGGAACCGGTTTGTCAGGGAGCTTGGCGACATCATTGTGCTGGATGTGGTTTGAGGGGGCTTAAGAGCGGCTTAGGATCGCTGGGAGGCGTGGGGAATGCGGAGAGTAATATCGAATATAATGGCGTTCATGTGGTTTTTTGGCATTTTGGCGCACAGCCTGTTCTGGGAAGCGCTCGCCATTCTGATCATTTTCTTCAGAAATATCCTGGGGGTGCTGGGAACCGGGTTTGCAGTTCCGCCGACAGGCGTGGTATACTGCTTTATCGCAGGTTTTGTGCTGGCTGTCACAGGCTGGGTGCCGGCTTTTCGGAACTGTTATTATAAATTGCCGTGGCTTTATCCGTTTAGTATGATCATGACGATGGATCTGTGGATCCTCTCCGCTGCGGAGCTGATCCTGTCGGAAGGCTTTTCTGTGCTGGGGACATCGAGACACGTCACCACAGTGATGGTCATGGCTGCGCAGGTGATCGTGTGCAGGCTGATCATGTGCTCTTATCTGGAGGATTATCCGATGAACCGGCAGGAGACTCCGGCATTTACCGTTCGGATCAGGAGAGGGGCGGCAGTCCTGATGGGGACTGCGGTCGCGGCGTTTCTGTGCTTTCCGGGGAAATCTGTGCAAAACGGTCCTCTGGCGGAGAAGGCACTCGAGACACGCATGTCGACATCACTCGCAGTGGGCGTCAGACTGGCGTCGTCCGACGATCATTATACAGGCGGTGATATGGCGGTAACGCACAATGCGACTGCCGGCAAAGTGCAGATGTGGGTGTGGGATTACGCCAGGGAGGACGGCGATTATGTGCAGATCCTCGTGAATGGAAGAGCACTGGGAGAGCCGTTCATGCTCAGGAATGAACCGGTCTCATTCATGATCCCTGCAGTGGGTGAGATCCGGATCTGCGGCGTGTGGGACGGCGATGACCGCGGCATTACATACGGCGTGTATTTCGGGGCGGGGCGCACGATTTATTTTAACGGGATGGATCGGGGCGGGAGCCATCTGTATACGCTCTCGAAGGAGGTTTTCTGAGAAAAACAGCCCTTTCATCTTTGGCTTTACGGTGATAAGGAAGTTTTTCTTTTTCCGTCGTGCGGCAATTTAACGCAAATATTCGATATTTCCTGACTGTATCTCGGTTATATGCTGCCGGATATGTTCTTCAGACCAATTCCACCATTTTATTTTCAGCAGAAAATCAATCGTTTCCTGGGTAAAACGTTTTCTTATAGGCTTTGCCGGAACACCGCCGACGATTGTATATGGGGGAATGTCTTTTGTAACGACAGCTCGTGTTCCGATAACAGCACCATTTCCAATCGTAACACCTGCTAAAATGACCGCTTCATAACCGATCCAAACATCATTTCCGATAACGATATTACCTTTGTTATCCCACGCATTTTTAATATCTTTTACATCTAAATTCCATTCCTCGAAAAATATGGGAAATGGATAGGTGGATAGAGAAGATAACCTGTGATTTGCACTGTTAAATATAAACTTTGCTCCGCAGGCAATCGAACAAAACTTACCAATTATCAGCTTATCTTGATTGATCGGGTATTGATACAAAACATTATTTTTTTCAAATCCTCTTGGCTCTCTGACAAAATCATTATATATTGTATAATCGCCAACTATGATATTGGGGTTGCTGATAACGTTTTTTAAATAAATTGTTTCACTGTCTTTTGAACGGGGATAAATCTTCTGTGGCATGACGATTCCTTTCTTGTTATACCGGCAAAAATTTGAATTTTCTGATATGTTCAAAGTTATTATTTTCTACATAATATACTGTCTGTTTATTTGCTGAATAAACAAAAGAAACTCTGGTCGCCCATGCGCCTTCCTGACGGACAGCATAAAGCAAATACTTCGCTCCTATCTTACCGCCATTCATAGAAATATTCTATACACCATACAATACCGAAACAATTTGTATAAAATAAGAGGCTGCAATCTGGCAGCCCCTTACGGTTACTTTTGATATATGATTTTCCGGACAGCATATACAGATAAGCAGTATTTTTCAGATAGACACTCCATAGAAATACCGTTTTGATACTCTTCTTTTATCTGCTGATTGCGTTGCTCCAGTTCTTGCCGATAGCCGGAAACTTCTCCCCAACGCTTTTGTTGCTTCTGTCCGACAGGAACATAGATATATTCTCCTTGAACATAGGTTTGCAATTCCTTTACCAATGCGTCTGGAAGAATAACTTGTGCATTAAGATATTTCATGCGGGCTTCCTCCTTGATATGATGGTCAAGTTGCAAAGCCAGCATTTTTATTTTGCGACTCTCTTTTACTCCATGCAACCGTCGCAATTTACTGGCTTTGCATGGAGAAATGCTTTGTTTCTTTTTTGGGTGTTGATACACATACAAATCACTTCTTTCTCTATATCTGACACATTGAATTGAAACGAATACAGTCTAACATATTTTCAAGCCTATATCAATCTTGATTTCATATAAGCCGGACAGATAACAGCATTATACGTCCGTCTTTCGCAGGAAGATATGTTAGAGGGCGACAGCAACAGCATTGTGAACCAATTCAATCAATTGTTCTTTTGGAACTGGAATCATATTGTTCATATTGATAAACGTATAGTCTATGATTTTAATAAGATCTACACTCTCTTTCATTTTATGTGTTTGGATTTAAACGAACGCCGGTTTACAACTTTTTAATTTAAAAAAATACAAACTCAGTGAAATACTGCCTAGGAAAAAGGGGTTGCTTAGACACCGTCTATAGGCGGTACCGAAATATGCCCCGGAGGGGCTCACCCAAACCATCGGCAGAGCCGGTGGTCAAGCCGTATGGCTGTGATTTACAGTTCCCTCTATTTTTAGAACATATTCTTTTGAAAGAAACATGTCCGGCGTAAAATTTGTTATTCCGCAGGAAGCACGGTATCCTGTGAAAAATGCTGCGGATCTTTCTCCAGAAGCTCCCGGCATTTTTCAGCCAATTCAAGCGGGAATTGCTTTTCCACATCGTATCCGTCTTCCTCGAGATTACGGGCAGTCTCAATCCATATATCATACGCCCTGCCATATTCCCCGAGCTTTTCGTAACAGAATCCCATGGAATACCTGGCATCATACATTTTACCGTTCAGTTCCAGTGCTTTACCCCAGTACCTGAAAGCTTCATCATATCTCCTCAAATTCTGGCAGGTATCACCGCCATAAACATATAAAAGGGCATTGTCAGGAAACCTGTTAATGGCTTTTAAAAACCACTTATAGGCTTTTTCCGCTTTCCCGCCATAACTGTATGCAGCCATAAGGCAGATCCAGTCTTCCGGATTATCCGAGCCGTTGTTTATGACAGCCAGCGCTGAGTCAATATTTTCCCTTGCCTTTCCGATCTGTGAGAGCAGAGCCATTTTCTGACGCTTTGTCTTCCAGAAAACATCCCTGTTTACATCCTCTCCCATCCTGATAACCGTATCAAACAAGTCCGTTGCCTTATCAATACAGTAACACATCATATGCTGGTGCAGTATTCCGTATGTCCTTAAATCTTCAGCAGAGCTGTTCCCTCTTTTAATAAGCTTTCTAAACTCAAAATCGGCAGAAATAAAATCTTCCGGTCTGTGTGTGGCCTCATAAACCGAGGCCAGTCGCTGTGCATAACTTTCATATGCAACAGAGGTTTTCTCCATGTCATATTTTATGGATCGACCTGCAGTTTCTGTCCAGTAAGTGAAATAAAACGACACTGACACCAGTCCACACCTTTGGTGTGCAGTCTGGTCATTCCGACCATTCCATCGACAAATAAAACAGTTCTGAAAAAAATTTCCTGCCATAATTATATACACCAGTTTACAAATTTTTAATTTGTCTGGAATGATGTTACTGTCTCGAAAGCTGTCCGGGCCGTTCCAGGTTCTTTGGAAGAACAACCACTTTTCTTTCCATTGATGATACTTTGATCGAAAAATCCGGTAAGCATTTCCCTCTAAGACTGGAAAAAGGGACGTCCCAGAAAGCGTGGGGAACGGATCTCGCTGGATGATATCATTACTGAACGAACCGGAAAACGGTGACTGGCTGATTGGCATGGCGCCGGTCATCACGAACCTCTGGAAAGGCGAATTGATATATGCCCTGGTTACTGCGCCCAAAAACGGGAGAGGGAGCCGCCGTTTGTTCTTATGCACAGCGGATCCAGGAACCATTTCCTTTTACTCCTTTGTCTGTCCGCAGAAAAGGCAGGGACTTAAGTCCCTGCCATCTGATAACTCGCTCACTTAAGGGCTGTGCATTACCTGTTATATTAGTATACATATTTCTGATTAATTACAACATCTGTATACGCTCTCGGAGGAGGTTTTCTGAAAATGTTAAAATGTGTTGCTTGCGGCAACGGGCAGTTTTGGCCTACAATAGGGGTGAAAAATTGAAAGGAGGCTATGCCTAATGCTAAACGAAAATATCAAAGCGATCAGAAAATCAAAGGGACTTTCACAACAGGAGCTTGCCGTCAGGCTGAATATCGTGCGGCAGACAGTTTCCAAATGGGAGCAAGGGCTGTCCGTTCCCGATTCTGATATGCTGATCTCTTTATCGGAAGTGCTTGAAACACCTGTAAGCACGCTGTTGGGAGAAACTGTGATCGATGCGGAAGCGGATACTTTAAAAGCCATTTCCGAAAAATTGGAGGTGATAAACCTGCAGCTGGCACAAAGGAAGACCACGAGAAGAAAAATGATCCATTGGTCGCTGATGTTGTTAAGCGGGATCATAGTGATCGTTTTTGCGATCTTGGTGGAATTAGAAAGTTCTTATTTGGGGTGGGATTATAGTGATCCCGAAACCGCTGTTCTCGGCGTGGCGTTTCATTCATTTGAATGGCTGTTTGTCAGAGCAGCGCCGATAGTCCTTGTCGGGGCGATCATTGGAATCTTCTTAAGTCAGGACAGTCGACGGGCAGGATGAACGGGCTTTGCCCGCCGCCATCAGTCACGATATCAAAAATCCGACTGCCTCTATTCAGGCGATCGCTGAGTTTCAGGCGCTTACGACGGAATCGGAAGCACTGCGCCAGGCGGATTTCAGGAAGCGGATCCGCCAGCTTGCGGTACCGGAATGTCTGGTCATGGCGGACAGGGTGCGTTTTGCGCAGGTCGCGGACTTTTCATAACCCCATTGGTGCCTTTCGCAGAAAGGCGGATTATAAGTATGGTTAAATAATTGGGCTGATGAACATGTAGTTTTGACAGTTAATGATGGAAATGGTAATATTAAGAAAATAAAAGCATATGGAAGAGAGGCATTACCAGAAGGGTTGCGGCTGCCATCAGATTATTCAGAATTACCTTCTGATAGTCCAAATAAATCAAAACCTATGGATGTATCTCCAAAAAGTGATTGTGGAAGTTGATAGGTAATAGATTGGAAGGGAATTTTATTAATGAAAAAGGAAGAACTTCTAAAACTGTATAAGGATTATTTACAGAGGAATAAAAAGCAGAGTTATGTATGTGGTTTTTGTGGAGAAAGATATAAATAGATAGACAGTGCATATTTGGCTGACAATCCGGAATTAAAAGATGAACCTCTTCCTCGATATTTATCTGCGGAGCAGTTAAGTAGACTCGATGAACAGTATAATCATTCACTCACATGGCAGATATTAGATTCGGATGTAACCGATGAACAGACTGCAGAATTTGAATTTGAGAACGAGATTATGTTACCTAAATCGTTTCGCGAGTTTGTACAGGGATATTCATTTCTTCATAGTCGGTTTTATCCAGAATGTGTAGAGTACAAGTGTTCTAGGCTGGAAGTAGATTTTTTTGGAATTAGTAATCCAAATGGTTTGCAACACTATAAAGATAATGAATTCCCACCAATAAAGAAAGTAAAATATATTGATGTCGCAAGTATAGGTGAGCAATGGATTTCTCTTGATTGTGAGATGGGAGTAGTTAGAAGTTGGTGGAGTGATGAACTGACAGGAGAGGCGTGTTCCAAAGAGGAGTATGAAGAAGGAAATGGGGAGGGAGATTTTTGGTTTAAGGATTTTGATGCTTTTTTGGAATGGTTGTTTGGAAAAAGGATTTATAATTTCAAAGAGGCCACAGAGGAGAAAAATAATTTTTATCACATATAAAGATGCTTGAAAAACAGTATGAATATAACTGCGCCGGACAGTTCGCCAAGATGACAGACCCGCTAGAGAACAGCAAGTATTACTGGTATGATGCGGGAAACCGCCTGAACAGGATGCAGGATCGCAACGGGATGGAGACCACATACACCTACAATATGTATGGAAGCCTTACGAGCCGTACGGCAAGAAACCCTTCAAAACCGGATGAAGCATTCACGGAGACATACCAGTATACACCCGAGGGGCGTCTGCATGCAGCCATTTCCACAACAGGCATGAGGTACGGTTATGAATACGACATCATGGGCAGGCTGGCAAGGAAGACCGCCAGCGGCAGGGAGCTCCTCTCGTATGCCTATGACCTGAACGGCAACCTGGTCCGCCAGAAAGATATAACAGGAAAAATAACATTTCTGGGTTTTACACACTACTGTTCCAAAAGCAGGAACGGAAAGTTCAGAGTGAAGAGGAAAACCAGCAGGAAGAAATCTGCGAAGAAATGCAGGGAAGTGCACAGGGAGACAGCAGGGATGCGAATACTGCCGGCTGCGCAGATAACGAAAAAGCTGGATCAGATACTGACTGGTTATTATCATTACTATGGGATCACTGACAACTTTAAGGGCATAAATGACTTTTGTTTTCGAGTTAGAAGAAGTTTGTTCTATTGGTTAAACCGCAGGAGTCAGAAGAAAAGTTATACATGGGAGGCGTTTAATGCAATGTTAAAAGACTATCCCCTGGCTCGCCCGAAAATATATGTTAGTATCTATAGGTGATAGTTGTTGAATAATTAACTTTGCAAAGAGCCGGATGCGGAAAAGCCGCATGTCCGGTTCTGTAGAGGGGCATTCCCCGTAAGGGGAATGTCTACTCGACCAGTAATGATAATCATAAATAATGTTGTAAACAATATAATAGATATAATCTGCATAGTATGTTATACTGTATAACAGATGAGAGAAAAGGCGAATTAATTTGGAAATGTAAAATTTATTAAGGAGGAACTGGATATGATGGCATTGGCAGGAACAATACAAGGAAATACAATAATTATCGACAATGATAGTATAACTAATTATGACGGGAAAGATGTAATCCTGACAATTCTTGACCATCCGTATAAAGCGGATAGGAAAAAGATTAACTGGGATAAATATGGAATGGAAACAGAGCGTGGAAGGCATGTTGAAGAATATATGGAGGAAATAAGGAACAATGATAGAATTTAAACGTATTTATATAGATACATCTCCATACATCTATTATCTGGAAAAGAATCCTCAGTATAGCGATAAAGTAAAGGATTTTTTTTATAAAAAATTATTATTCTGGTAAAGAGTTTGTAACATCGACAATTACAGTAGAGGAATATGCTATTGTTCCATATCGGGAGAAAAATGAAAAACTTTTGCATGATTTTGATATGTTTCTGGAGGATACCAGAACAGATATCATAGATATTACAAAACCAATAGCGAAAAAGGCGGCTGAAATCCGTGCATATTATAGTAAGTTTAGGGCAATGGATGCTCTACAGCTCGCTGCCGCAGTAATTAGTGGCTGTAATGTGTTTCTTACAAACGACAAGCAGCTACGGCAGTATACGGAAATAGCAGTTATGACTATGGATGATCTATGAAATTGTGTAGAATATGTCAAACAAATTCTGAAAATTATCTAGAGCGTGTTTCAAAATTACCAGCTATTGGTCATTTTAACCAAATCAGGATTGAAGCTAGGCATACGAATCCCATATAAGTGAACGCCAGCTTATCATAGCGAGTGGCAATGCGGCGAAAACCCTTCAGTTTGAGAAAGTATTTCTCTACCAAATGGCGCTCTTTATACAGCCACCAGTCACAGTGGCGCTCAAATTTGGCTCCTGTTTTGGAAGGGATGGTTGGTTCCCCGCCATTTTCATAGATATAGTCGATTAGTTTATAACTATCATAGCCTCGGTTCGCAAGCACGTTGCTTCCTTCTATATTTATATGTTCCAGCACTGGAATGGCAAAATTGATGTCATTACGCTGTCCTTCGCTAAGCATTAGATAGACAGGATAGCCATAAGCATCTACGGCTGCATGGATTTTGGAACTGGCACCTCCCCGGCTGTGGCCAATTTCGTTTGGAGGCCCCCTTTTTTTGCACCTGCACTGTGCTGGTGCGCTTGGACGATTGTGGCATCCAGTGAAAGTTCACAAAGTTCGGCTTCATGATTTGGATTTCTAGCTGGAGGGAGTGCTGGAGCGTGCTTAAAAAGGAGGATCGTACACTGATGAAAAAGAGAAAACTTTTGTTTATAGTTCTTATGGGATATATCCTGATCTTTTCAGGGTGCAGGGCGTCGTCGGAGAACCTTTCCGAACCTCTTTCTGATAAAGAAATCCGGATGTTCAACGAGACGTTTTTCAATGGCAGTACAGACAATATGAATAACCAGATGCTGGCAAGTGAGTATGATCAGCCAGCCAATATTGACTTATTCCAGCTGTTTTACAATGGAAACGGCGGCGCGGCAGGGCAGGTCTCGGAGGAGGAGGTCGCACTGCTGACAGAATCGTACAGTGAGGCGCCCGTACTGGATATCGTGAAAGTCACCGCGGAGGAGATGAATGCTGTCCTGGTAGAAAAGACGGGTGTACAGCTGGAGGAGACACAGCAAAAAGGTCTCGGGAACTTTTATTATCTGGAGCAGTATGACAGCTTTTACAACATTGCCGGTGACACGAATTTTAACTGGTGCACGGTCACGTCCGGCGTCCGGCAGTCCGGTCGTGAGCTGATACTGGAATATACAAAAGAGAATGAGGACGGACAGTGGCGCGTCGTTCTGGAGGAAACGGACGATGGTTATCTGTTTGTCTCCAATACAAAAATTGAGCAGGGGCACTGACATGACAAAAGACACAGATATGACAGTCGGAAATCCATTTGTACTGATCGGGACGTTTTCCTTCTCGCTCGTCACAGGCAATCTGTTTCAGCAGCTTTATACATTTGTGGATACCATCATCATCGGAAAGAAGATCGGTGCGCCGGGGCTTGCGGCTGACGGGGGAACAGAGTGGCTGATCTTTATGGTGAACGGGCTGGTGATCGGACTGGTCCAGGGATTTTCCATTCTGCTGGGGAACTGCTTTGGAGAAAAAAATGAGCAGCGCTTTGCTGTCTGTTATCATATGTCCAAAAAGATCTGCGCTGTTCTGGCGGCCGCGCTGACGGCAGTCTTTTTGCTGATCTCGGGGAGCATATTGAGAATGCTGGGCACAAAAGAGGAAGTGTACCCGATGGCAAAGACTTATGTGGACACGATCCTTCTGGGGACACCGTTCCTGGCGTTTTACCAGCTGTTTTCGGGGGCGCTCAGAAGCCGGGGGAACAGCCGGATTCCGCTGCTGGCGATGACGGTCTCGTCATTGTGCAATATCATTCTGGATATCCTGTTTGTGAATGTGCTGGAATTGGGGATCGCGGGCGCCGCGCTGGGGACGATCCTCTCGGAATTTGTGGTAATGCTGATCTGCGGATATTATTTTTATCATGACGGGAGCCGGGCAGGGTATGATGGATCCGCTTTGGAAAACGAAAAAATGGTTATGAAAAGACTGTTCCGGATGGGGCTTCCCATGGCGATGCAGAGCCTGATCACCTCGATCGGCGGCCTGATCGTCGTCAACAGGATCAACCAGTATGATCTCACCTTTCTGGCGGGATATACGTCGGCTGTAAAACTGTACGGGCTGCTGGAGATCGCAGCGTCCTCTTTTGGTCTGGCGGCCGCAGCGTATGTCTCGCAGAATTACGGGGCGAATAAAATGAACCGGATCCGGCAGGGCGTCCGCGCTGGCGTGGCCATGGGCGCGGCGGTCGCGCTGGCCTGCTCCGCAGTCATGGTTTTTGGCGGAAAAAGCATTCTGAGGCTGTTCATCGACACCTCCGCCGTGATGGACGAAGTGCTGGGATACGGATATGGATTTCTGGAGATACTGGCAGTCTTTTTCCCGTTCCTGTATATCCTGTACATCCTGAGGGCTGTCCTGCAGGGCATCAATAACACGGTCGTCCCGATGCTGTCAAGCTTTGCACAGCTGATGATGCGGCTGCTGTGCGCGACGGTGCTGACACGGTTCATCGGATATGAGGGGATCTTCTGGGGCGAGGTAACGGCGTGGCTGTTTGCGGATGCGGTCCTCTTTGCCGCATACCGGCTGGAGATGAGGCGGATCATGGAATGACACGGTCCAGATCAGCTGTCAGCGCGTCGAATTTGTCGTCATAGATCAGGTTCAGAAGGCTGTCGAGTTTTCGCAGGGCCTGTGTGATGATATGTGGCTCGCACAGATCTTTTTCAAGTGCGATGGCAAGCTCGTTGAGGTCAAGCACCTTGACATAGCCGTCAGGACAGACGACCACATCGGCGAGGAGGTCGGTCACGAACAGCGCATTCTCTGCTTCCTGATAATCATAGTCCACAATGTCACAATACCAGTACAACAGCGTGTTGTCCTCGCGGTAGAATTTGCTGATCTTACATCCGAGATTCAGATAATAGCAGGAGCAGCCATGATGAAAATCCCGGCGCGGTTTCAGGGTGTTCCATCTCGTGATGATCTTGTCGTCTGTTCGCTCGAGAATGACATCGTCTTTCAACAGAATACATTCTTCAGGTATCATACGTCTGCGGTAAATCTTCAAATCATCCATGGCATATTCTCCTTTGGTTAAATTGTATTTATAGTTTACATCTTTTTGGTGCCGGATTCAATGCTTTTATACTTTTATATTATGAAATATCCGTTGCGCTTTGGGCTGATATACCGTATAATCAAAACAGCATAATAAATAGAATGAACGATCAAGGAGACGATGAGATGAGACAGTTTTTTGGAAAGAGCCAAAGCGGAGATCTGGCGGAAGCAGTGAATGGACTGGATAATCCCCAGTTTATTATGCTGATGTCCAGCAATGCCCAGTTTGAGACGCATGTAAAGACACTCGAGAAGCGTTATCCGGGAATTCCGAGTATTGGCTGTATCGGAATGTGCTACGATACGGCGATGGTGGAGGAGGGTGTCGGCATCATTGCATTTCTGGATGGGGTGACTGCGACAGCCAATGTGCTGGAGCAGGTATCGACAATGCCGATCAGGTATATCAGGCGTCTGGAGGAGGATGTGCGGAAAGTAGGCGGCGCGGGCGAGGATACGGTGTGTATCGATTTTTGTGCCGGAAATGACGCCTGCGTGCTCACTACGATCAATACGGTGCTGAAGCAGAAGAAGATCCCGTTGGTCGGGGGCACGGGAGATGCGGGGAAGGTCTCTGTCAATGGAAGGATCTATGAGGATGCTGTGGCGTATGCACTGGTGCGGAATCAGGCGGGCAGGGTGAAGACTTACAAGGAAAATATTTACCGCAAGCTCGGAAACTATCGTTTTATTGCCTCGGATACAGATAAAGAGAACTATGTGATCGGCACCTTGAATGGAAGGCCGGCAAAACAGGTTTACGAAAATATCCTCCATGTGACGGACGAGGAGATATTGACGCAGACATTCCAGAATCCTTTTGGAAAGATCAATGGAGATGACACCTGCATCATTTCGATCAAGGAAGTGAGAGGCGATGCGCTCGCATGCTTCCGCCAGGTAAATGATTCGGATGTACTGATCCTGCTCGAACTTGCCGACTACGAGGCTGTTGTGCGGCGGACGATCGAGACTATCTGCCGCGATTTTCCAAAACGGTCAGCTGTCTTCTCGGTAAATTGTCTGTTCCGCTATAAGCTGTTTTGCGAGCGCGGATATATGGAGACGTATCTGGAGGAAATGTCTGAGCTGGGAAGTCATGCAGGGCTGGTCGGGTATGGGGAGCATTACAATAACCGGTTTGTCAACCAGTCCATGACGTGTGTGGTGTTTGAGTAAAGGGAGGCATGTGAGATGTTATTTAGAAAGAAAGCCGGGAACGGACAAGGAGGCGTGGACGGTCTTTATCCGGTGCTGCATGCGGCAGAGAGCCTGAAGGAGTACCAGAGAGAGCTGGTCGGCAAGGAAGTCGAATCCCTGTGGGAGCTGGGAATGGTGGGCAGTTCTTTTTCAGGGGTCATGAAAAAGGCGGACAGTTTTCATGACCAGCTGTCGGATTTTGAACAGACGTTCTCGGATATCAACAATGTGGCCGGGCAGTTTGAGCAGGTCCGCGGAGCCATTGGCGATGCGGTGTCCGAGGCACAGGGGAAAGTGGAAGAGCTGAAGAGCACCTCGGTCCAGGTGGAGAGAACGTACAGTGACATGCAGCAGACCTTTGCGCAGCTGCAGGGTTCCGTGGAGGGGATCAAACAGTGCATGAAAAAGATCATCTCCATCGCGGAACAGACCAATATCCTTGCGCTCAACGCATCGATCGAGGCGGCAAGAGCTGGGGAGTCCGGCAGGGGGTTTGCAGTGGTTGCGACGAATGTAAAGGAACTTGCAGACCAGATCAAGGAGCTGGCGGAGGAAGTGGATACAGGTGTGCATGAGGTGGAACATGGCACGGGCGAACTGAACAACAGTATTACGGCATCGCAGCATGCCCTGAGCCAGAATATCGACACTGTCAACAGTACATATGAGTCCTTTAACAGGATCACGGATACAGCGGAGAATACAGTGACTGTGCAGAGGGGCATCTCCGATGTGATCGACGGGGCACATGGGGAGCTGCAGACGATCGGACAGTTTTTTGACGAGATCAAGCTGCAGTATCAGGATGTCATCAGGCACATCGAACAGGCAAATAATCTCGGGACGACGAAAAGCGCCCTTTTTGAAGATATGGATCATATCCTTTCGCAGTTCCGGCCGCTGGTCGAGGGGATGAATCCCTGACGAAAGAGGTTGAATTATGCGGGGAGATGCGATATAATTTTTGATGAGGAAAATGCAGTCTGAAGTATCAAATGTGTGGAGTTCAGGAGGGAAACTATGACAGTACAGGAGTTTTATGATGAGGTGGGCGGTGACTATAACGAGATCATGTCCAGGCTCAGGACTGAGGACAGGATCAGGAAATTTGCGGGGATGTTCACGAGGGATGAGAGCTATAAGGCACTTGTCCAGGGCATCAATGACGGGAACGTGGAGGAAGCGTTCCGGGCAGCGCACACGATGAAGGGCATGTGCCAGAATATGGCATTTACACGTCTGTATAAGTCGAGTCACGAGATCACAGAGATCCTCAGGGGAAATGACATCGACAGCGCAAAACAGATGCTTGATGTGGTGACAGAGGATTATAACATCGTGATCGCAGGTATTGGGAAGCTGTTGGCGTAGTATCATAAATAGGGAAGGAAATCAATAGTGATGGAGACAATGGAAAAAGACATGATCCTGATCGCGGATGATGCGGAGATCAACCGCGAGATGATCAAATTCATATTTGATGAGCAGTATCATATTATCGAGGCCGAGGATGGGGTGCAGGCGATCACCGCGATCGCGGAGTACAGTGACAGACTATGCCTGTTGTTCCTGGATCTGCTCATGCCGAAAAAATCTGGTCTGGATGTGCTGCAGTTTATGAATGATGAGGATTATATCAATACGATCCCCGTTATCATGATCACTGGAGAGGCGACGGACGAGACGGATGAGAAGGCTTATGAATACGGCGCTTCCGATATCATCTACAAGCCGTTTGCCCCGAACGTCGTCATGCGCCGTGCCAAGAATATCATGGAGCTGTTTGAACATAGGATCTATCTGGAGCAGAAGCTTGAGAAACGTACACGGCAGCTGAGGGAGAGCCGGGAGAAGATCGAGCGCAGCAATGAATTTCTGGTGAACGCGCTGAGCTCTGTTGTGGAGTTCAGAAGCCTGGAGTCCGGCGAACATATCCAGAGGGTAAAGTATTTTACAAAGCTGTTCCTCAAATACATCATGAAGATCTACCCCAAGTATGAGATCACAAAAGAGCAGGCCGCTCTGATCGTCAACGCGTCAGCGCTGCATGACATAGGTAAGATCGCGATACCGGACAGCATCCTGTTAAAACCGGGGAAGCTTACGGAGGAAGAGTTTGAGGAGATGAAGAAGCATACAGTCTACGGCTGCGAGCTTCTCGAGAAGTTCAAGCAGGAGGACAATGAGTTCTATCGTTACTGCTATGATATCTGCAGATATCATCATGAACGGCACGACGGAAACGGATACCCCGACAGGCTGGAAGGGGACGCGATTCCCATCTGGGCCCAGATCGTGTCGGTTGTGGATGTGTACGATGCGCTGGTGAGCAAACGTGTATACAAGGATCCGTTTGCAGTCGAGGAGGCGGCGCGCATGATCCTGGAGGGAGAGTGCGGTGTGTTCTCGCCGGAAATGATCGATTGCTTCACAATGGCAGAACAGGAGCTTTTTGCAGCGACGGAGGGGGAGTTCTCCTTTGCGGATGTGATGGTGAAATAAGCAGGCCGGGCAAGGGCTGGCTGCCGGAACGGCGCCGGACATGAAAAAAGATCGGACATTTACTAGACAATTTTATCCAGTTTCGGTATAATTATGGTTGGGCGTCAGGAGAATGGAAATCGCAGGCATATGGAGGCGGACAGATGGGAAGAAATAAAAACTACAAGAAGTCAGTCTATCAGTCGCTGGCTGTGATCACCCAGTTTGGCATCAATATGCTAGTTCCGATCTTCATGTGCTCTTTTGCGGGGCTGTTTCTCGACAGGAAGCTTGGAACCGCATTTTGGTTTGTTTTATTGTTCTTTGTGGGAGCCCTTGCGGGGTTTCGGAATATTTTTATTCTGGCAAAGAAGATTTACGAGGGAGATCAGAAGGATGAGGACCAGACTTAGAAAAATCAACACAGCCCTGCCAGGACTGCTTTTGGGGATCATTTTATTTGGTATCCTGTGTCAGGTTCTCGTTTTTTTTCTCGTGGAGGATAAGACAGGCTACAGTATAGGACTCTGGGTAGGAGTGTTCACAGCAGTATTCATGGCCTTTCATATGGCGGTCACTCTGAATACAGCCGTTGAAAGAGATGTAAAGGGGGCGCAGGCATCAGCAACGAGACAAAATATTTTCAGGTATTTTATAGTGGTGGTCATATTGGGGATCCTGATGCTGACAGAAGTCGGCAATCCACTGGCTGCTTTTGCGGGTGTTATGGGCTTGAAGGTATCAGCCTATATGCAGCCGCTGTTTGCCAGGCTGTCACACCGTGGGGCATAGCAGAACGCAATGTCCCGAAGGCAAATGGAATGTAACTGTGCGGAAGACTGGCAGCCGCCGAAACAGTTACCATATAATAAAACTGAATAAAGAATAAAAACAAGGAGGTGAGTGTATGGGAGCAGGAATTTTGTTGTCCGGCGCTGATGACATTGACTTTATGATACACGGTGTGTTTCAGTACGAACTCTTTGGACAGAAGCTATGGATAACGACCACGCATGTGTGCCTGTTTATCGTCATGGCGATCATCATCATATTCTGTCTGTGTGCGAACAGGGCGGTCAGACATGCGGCAGAAGTTCCGGGAGGTTTCCAGAACGTTGTGGAGCTGATCGTTGAGAAGCTTGACGGCATGATCAGCGGTGTTATGGGGAAAAATGCCACAGCCTTTGCCAATTATATCGGCACTCTGTTTATTTTTATCCTGATCAGCAATATTTCCGGTCTGATGGGGCTCAGGGCACCTACGGCCGATTACGGTGTGACGTTTGCACTGGGGCTGATCACGTTCACGCTGATTACCTTTAACAAGTTCAAGTACCAGAAGGTGTCCGGCGTGATCAAGGGACTGTGCGATCCATGGCCGATCTGGGCGCCGATCAATGTGATCGGTGACATCGCGGTACCCATTTCCCTGTCACTTCGTTTGTTCGCAAACGTTCTGTCAGGAACTGTCATGATGGCACTGCTCTATGGTCTGCTCGGATTTATCGCGACAGGCTGGCCGGCGGCGCTTCATGTGTACTTTGATCTGTTCTCCGGAGCGATCCAGACGTATGTGTTCTGCATGCTGACAATGACATATATCAACAATGCCATTGAAGGGTAATAAAAACGAAGAGATTTTCTAAGTCAGCAAAAGACGCTGACTAACAAAATCTAAAACTTCGTTTAGGAGAACCAGCTCTGCTGTTCTCCCGATCATTTTATTTTATCAAATATTGAATCAAATATTTTACAGGAGGAATTAATCATGGAATTTAATTCAAACTTTATCTTAGGTTGTTCAGCAATTGGTGCAGGTCTTGCGGTTATCGCGGGTATCGGACCTGGTGTAGGCCAGGGTATTGCAGCAGGCCATGCGGCGGCGGCAGTAGGCAGGAACCCGGGTGCAAAGTCTGACGTCACATCTACCATGCTTCTTGGCCAGGCAGTTGCCGAGACAACAGGTCTCTATGGTCTGCTCGTGGCAATGCTGTTACTGTTCGTAAAACCTTTAGTACCGTAAAAAACCGAAAACGTATCATTTATATAACGAAAAAGGAGGTACAAAGGTATGGTGAATCACACCATGATGCTTGCTGCCGAGACAGAGGGGCTGAGCCGTTTATTTGACCTGGATTTCCAGCTTCTGGCAGACACGGTTCTCATGATCATCGCCATGTTCGTTCTCTTCCTTGTCGCATCGCACTTCCTGTTCAATCCGGTGAGAAAGATGCTGGAAGACAGAAAAGAAAAGATCAGGGGAGAACTCGACCAGGCAGCGGCAGACCAGAAATCAGCGGCTGATACGCGTGCCCTCTACGAAGAGAAGCTGAGCCAGGCAGGCAGGGAGGCGGAAGCGATCCTTGCTGACGCGCGCAGGCGTGGTATGGAAAACGAAGCAAAGATCGTCGCAGATGCAAAGCAGGAAGCTGCCAGGATCGTGGAGACAGCCAGAAAAGAGGCAGAGCTTGAGAAGCAGAAGCTTGCCGATGAGGTGAAGCGGGAGATGGTCGCGGTTGCCTCGCTCATGGCAGCCCGGATCGTACAGGCCAATATCGATACAAATGCCCAGCATGAACTCATTGATAAGACATTGAAAGAAATAGGTGATAGCACATGGCTAAGCTAGTTTCCAAAACGTATGCTCAGGCGTTGTTTGAACTTGCCGTTGAGGAGGATAAGACCTCGGCTTTTTTGGAGGAGGCAGTCGGACTTCTTGGGATCATTCGCACCAATGTGGAGTTTGGGCAGTTCATGAACCATCCGAAGATCCAGAAAGAGGATAAGCTCGAGGTGGTGCAGAATGTGTTCCGGGATCAGATCAGCAGGGAGATGCTGGGATTTCTGGTAACGATCGTTGAGAAGGACCGGTACGGGGAGATCGAGGCGATCCTTCAGGATTTTATAGCTTCCATCAAGGAGTACAATAATATCGGAACGGCTTATGTCACAACGGCTATAGCAATAAATGATCAGGAAAAACAGGATATTGAGAGCCGGCTGCTCGCTACCACCAGGTATCGGACCATCGAGTGTATCTACGATGTGGATCAAAGCCTGATCGGCGGAATGGTCATCAAGATGGGCGACAGGGTTGTGGACAGCAGTATCCGGACAAAACTGGATAAACTGCAGCGTGAGCTGCTGGCGATCCAGCTGTGAAAACCGCGAAAAGTATTTCCGGGTCTGCACGGGAGGCAGACTGAGAAATGCTGAAGTTTCGCGGTCAATATAAAAATAAGTAGAAAGGTGCAGATCCATATGAATTTAAGACCAGAAGAAATAAGTTCTGTGATCAAGGATCAGATAAAGAGATATGCCTCTGATCTGGAAATATCGGAAGTCGGTACGGTTATTCAGGTGGCAGATGGTATCGCACGTGTGCATGGACTGGAAAAGGCAATGCAGGGTGAGCTGCTCGAGTTTCCAGGCGAGGTTTACGGCATGGTCATGAACCTCGAGGAGGACAATGTCGGCGCCGTGCTGCTTGGAAGTTCCAGGAACATCAATGAGGGCGATACCGTGAAGACGACCAACCGCGTTGTGGAGGTTCCCGTGGGGGATGCCATGCTCGGACGAGTGGTCAATGCGCTTGGCCAGCCGATCGACGGCAAGGGGCCGATCGCAAGTACGAAGTACCGTCAGATAGAGAGAGTCGCTTCCGGTGTTATCACCAGAAAATCCGTTGATACGCCGATGCAGACCGGTATCAAGGCGATCGATGCCATGGTTCCGATCGGAAGAGGACAGCGTGAGCTGATCATCGGTGACAGACAGACCGGTAAGACGGCGATCGCCGTGGATACCATCATCAATCAAAAAGGCCAGAACATGAAGTGTATCTACGTCGCGATCGGTCAGAAGGCATCGACTGTCGCGAGCATCGTGAAGACGCTCGAGGAGTTCGGCGCCATGGCATACACGACGATCGTGGCGGCAACTGCCAGTGAGCTTGCGCCGCTGCAGTACATCGCACCGTATTCGGGCTGTGCGATCGGCGAGGAGTGGATGGAGAACGGCGAGGACGTGCTCATCATCTATGATGATCTGAGCAAGCATGCTGTTGCATACCGCACACTCTCCCTGCTGCTGAAGCGTCCGCCCGGACGTGAGGCTTTCCCGGGAGATGTATTCTACCTTCACTCGAGACTGCTCGAGCGCGCATGCCGCATGAGTGAAGAGTATGGCGGGGGTTCGATCACGGCGCTGCCGATCATTGAGACACAAGCAGGCGACGTTTCCGCATATATTCCGACCAACGTGATCTCGATCACAGACGGTCAGATCTACCTCGAGACAGAGATGTTCAACTCCGGCTTCAGACCGGCCGTCAATGCCGGACTGTCTGTTTCGCGAGTCGGCGGTTCCGCGCAGATCAAGGCGATGAAGAAGATCGCAGGACCGATCCGTACAGAGCTTGCCCAGTACAGGGAGCTCGCTTCGTTCGCACAGTTTGGTTCCGATCTCGATGCGGACACGAAGGAGAGACTTGACCAGGGTGCGCGCATCAAGGAGATCCTGAAGCAGCCGCAGTACAAGCCGATGGCTGTCGAATACCAGGTTATCATTTTGTTTGTCGCCACGAAGAAGTATCTGCTCGATGTGCCTGTAGCGGACATCACAAGATTCGAGGCGGAGCTCTTTGAGTTCCTCGACACCAAATATCCGCAGGTACCGAAGGCGATCCGGGAGGAGAAGGTGATCTCGGACGAGACCGAGAAGACGCTTGTCACAGCGATCGAAGAGTTCAAGGGACGCTTTAAGTAAAAGAAGGGGGGACTGAATATTTATGGCCTCAATGAGAGACATAAAGAGACGTAAGGGTTCTGTACAGAGTACACAGCAGATTACGAAGGCCATGAAGCTTGTTTCCACCGTCAAACTGCAAAGAGCGAAAGGGCGTGCCGAGAAGTCCAAAACCTATTTTAACTGCATGTATGAAACGGTGGTTTCCATGCTCTCCAAAGCGGGGGAGATCAACCATCCGTACCTCAAGGCGAACGACTCCCATAAGAAGGCTGTGATCGTGATCACAGGAAGCAGGGGGCTTGCCGGCGGCTACAATTCCAATATCATCAAGCTGGTGAGGAATAACGAGTGGAATAAGGATGACCTGATCATTTACCCGATAGGAAGTAAGGGACGGGACACATTTGCAAGGCTTGGCTATGAGATGGGAGAGGATTACTCTGATGCGATCGAGGAGCCGATCTATGCAGATGCCATGAAGATCTGCAGTCAGGTGCTCGATGATTTTGCGACTGGCAGAGTGGGCGAGATCTATGTCGTTTACACCGGTTTCAAGAATACTGTGACGCATATACCGACCTGCTTGAAGCTGCTCCCGATCAAGATCGAGGATGAGCGCAGTGATGACGACAAGGCCGTGCTGGATTTTGAGCCGGAGACAGAGGACGCTGTCGACCTGATCATTCCAAAGTATATCACGAGTCTGATCTACGGGGCGATGATCGAGTCCGTCGCGAGTGAGAACGCGGCCAGGATGCAGGCGATGGACAATGCGACCAACAATGCGGATGAGATCATCTCGAGCCTGTCACTGCTCTACAACAGGGCGCGCCAGAGCGCGATCACGCAGGAATTGACAGAGATCATCGCGGGTGCGCAGGCAATATCATGAGGAACGAATAAATTTAGGATAGAGAGGAAACAAAAAGATGGCAGATAAGATAATTGGTAAAGTTACCCAGATTATCGGTGCGGTTCTTGATGTGAAGTTCAGTGAGGGACAGCTTCCGGAACTGAACGACGCGGTAAAGATCACAAGAAGTGACGGCACCGTGCTGACGATCGAAGTCGCACAGCATCTGGGTGACGATACAGTGAGATGTATCGCCATGGGACCTACGGACGGACTGGTGAGAGGGATGGACGCCGTCTCGACAGGTGCGCCGATCACGGTTCCTGTGGGTGAGAGCACGCTGGGACGTATGTTCAACGTACTTGGCGAACCGATCGATAACAAACCGGCGCCTGAGGCGAAGGGATATGAGCCGATCCACAGGCCGGCGCCTTCATTTGAGGAGCAGGCGACATCGACAGAGATGCTCGAGACCGGGATCAAGGTCGTCGACCTTCTCTGCCCGTATCAGAGAGGTGGTAAGATCGGTCTGTTTGGCGGCGCCGGCGTGGGCAAAACAGTATTGATCCAGGAGCTGATCACGAACATTGCAAATGAGCATGACGGTTTCTCCGTATTTACGGGCGTAGGCGAGCGCACCAGAGAGGGAAATGACCTCTATAACGAGATGACGGAATCCGGCGTTATCAGCAAGACCGCCATGGTATTCGGACAGATGAACGAGCCGCCCGGGGCGAGAATGCGAGTCGGCCTCACAGGTCTTACGATGGCGGAGTATTTCCGTGACAAGGGTGGAAAGGACGTGCTTCTTTTCATTGACAATATTTTCCGATTCACGCAGGCCGGTTCCGAGGTGTCCGCGCTGCTGGGGCGCGTGCCTTCGGCGGTTGGTTACCAGCCGACGCTGCAGACGGAGATGGGTGCGCTGCAGGAGCGCATCACTTCGACGAAAAACGGTTCCATCACATCAGTGCAGGCCGTGTATGTGCCTGCCGATGACCTGACAGACCCTGCGCCGGCGACAACGTTCGCGCATCTGGATGCGACGACCGTTCTCTCGCGTTCGATCGTTGAGCTCGGGATCTATCCGGCTGTCGATCCGCTGGAGTCCACATCGAGGATCCTTGACCCGCGTATCGTAGGCCAGGAGCATTATGAGGTGGCGCGCGGCGTGCAGCAGGTACTCCAGAAATATAAGGAGCTGCAGGATATCATCGCGATCCTCGGTATGGATGAGTTGTCGGAGGAAGACAAGATCACCGTTAACCGTGCGAGAAAGATCCAGAGATTCCTGTCACAGCCGTTCCACGTAGCGGAGCAGTTTACAGGCATGCCGGGCAAATATGTGCCGATCGCAGAGACGATCAGGGGCTTCAAGGAGATCATGGAAGGAAAGCATGATGATATCCCTGAGGGACATTTCCTTAATGCCGGAACAATTGATGACGTAGTAGCCAGGGCGAGGTAGGAGGTGCTGCTATGGCAGAGAGGTTCAAACTGACGATCGTGACGCCGGACCGCGAGTTCTTTAACGAAGAGGCGGATATGGTGGAATTCAATACAACGGAGGGCGAGATCGGCGTCTATGCCGGTCATGCACCGCTCACAGTGATCGTAAAACCTGGTATCCTCACGATCACACAGGGTGAAACTGTGAGAAATGCAGCGCTTCATGCCGGATTCGTACAGATCCTGCCGCAGGAGATCACGATCCTTGCAGAGATCATCGAGTGGCCTGCGGAGATTGACGAGGCGCGCGCGGAAGCTGCAAGGCAGAGAGCGGAGGGAAGGATCTCGGAGCGCAATGGCATCGACATTGCGAGAGCCGAGGCGGCCCTGATGCGATCGATCGCGCGGATCAACGCTGCAAAAATGAAATAATGATCTATATGAAAAATAAAAACCACTGTCCGGGCAGAGTGTCCGGACAGTGGTTTTCTATGCACACGGGCGTCCAAAGGAAATATGTCAGCTTTTCGGGAAAAGTGGTGTGAGAGGTTCCTTATCATCGTTATCTTTTGTCTTTTTTTTCGTAATATTCGTATTCAAGGTATTCTTCCGCATCTTCACGATATTCTTCGTCAGCGTATGACTCGTTTTCATAATGCGCATCGTCAGGATAGGGTTCGTCCGCATAATATCCATCATCGGAATAGGACTCATCCGCATAATCTTCATCGTCAGGATAGGGCTCGTCCGTGTAATATCCGTCATCAAAGTACGATTCGTCTTCGTATTCCCCGTCTGCATAATCGCCCTCGGAGGTTTCTGTATCTTTCCGGAAAAGGCTGTATACAGAATAACAGATCAGTGCCAGAACCCCTATGATGGCAGCCGCCAGGGCGATCAATACAGGAGTGCCCAGCAGATGGGACGTCGTTTCTGTATAGGCTTCCTCGTCTGAGCTGTCCTCCGCCGGTTCTTCGTTGTCAGGCTCGCCGGCGGGAACCTCGGCAGGCGGCGTCTCCACTGTACTGGCGGCGGGATCTTCTGCCGCAGGCGGCTCTGTCACGGTTGTGTCGGGGGTTTGCTCAGCAGGGTTTTGGGCGCTGGTGAGCGGAGTGGAGGACACATAGTCTGCCAGTACATATCCGGAGCCGCCGGAATACTGTATCTGGTACCAGTTGTCAGCAGTTATACCGGTGACGGAGATCTCCTGACCGTATTTGAGTGTTCCAAGTTTGCTGTGGTTCGTGGAGGGGCCGCTGCGGACGTTCAGTCCTTTCGGTGAAGCAGCATAGACAGTACTCTGCATTGGCGTGACATTGGGGGCACTCTGGTCAGCCGGTGCGGGATCGGGCAGCGGTGCGACAGTCGTTGGATCTGTGGGCGGCAGCGGTGAGGCATCCGCGGGCGGGGCGGCAGTCGTTGGATCCGCTGGGAGGGCTGGAACAGGGGTGTTATCGGGCGTTCCTGCGGGAGCTGTATTGGCGGCAGGCTGGGACTCCTGCTGTGCCGGAGTTTCGGCAGGTGCACCTGCAGTCGGTGTATCTGTCTCCGCTGCGAGCGCTGAGCGTGCGGGTGCGGCAGCAAAGAGCATCGCGGCAGAGGTATATACGATCACTTTTCTGGCGATGTTTTTTCTGTTAAAGATATCTGTATCACAAAATGTTTTATCCACTTGGGAAATCCTCCTTGTTGGCAGGAACTGACGCTGCTGTTCCTGTGTGTTTCTGTCAGCGTACCCTAGAGCATTTTTCAAACACGCTCTAAGGCACGCTTATTTTACAGGATATAGTATACCATGTAAATACACAAGATTATATATAAAAAATAAATAAATTTTCTTGACATTTTACAGGAGATTTAATACTATTATTAAATGTGAATACGTTCGTGAAAGGTAGTGCCAGAGAGGAGTATCTGTCAGCCCCTTACCAGAGAGGGAGATCCTGGCTTTGTCTGCCAGGCTGTGAGATCACCCGAAGGAAGAGACAGAGAAGGTAGCTTTGAAACCGGAGATCTGAAATGTGTCAGTAAGATCTCACGTTTTGCCCGCGTTACAGGGCAGGGCTTTAGAGCCTGTTGAGATGGCGGGTGTGTATATCACATGCGCTGAGACAAAGGTGGTACCGCGTTTGTTCGCCCTTTGCTGTAGAGCTTACAGTGAAGGTTTTTTTCATTTGCAGGAAGGAGCATAATACAGTATGGGAAAAGAATTGGCAAAGACCTATGATCCGCACGGTCTGGAGGACAGGATCTATCAGAAATGGCTGGATAAGAAATATTTTCATGCGGAGGCAGACAGGAGCAGAAAACCGTTTACGATCGTGATCCCGCCTCCAAATATTACAGGGCAGCTGCATATGGGACATGCACTGGACAATACGATGCAGGACATTCTGATCCGTTTTAAGAGAATGCAGGGGTACAATGCGCTCTGGCAGCCGGGAACGGACCATGCAAGCATTGCCACGGAGGTCAAGATCATCGAGAAACTGAAGGAGGAGGGGATCGATAAGCATGACCTTGGGCGTGAGAAGTTCCTTGAGCGTGCGTGGGACTGGAAAAAGGAGTACGGCGGGCGGATCATCAGCCAGCTCAAGAAGCTTGGTTCCTCCTGCGACTGGGACAGAGAGCGTTTCACGATGGATGAGGGCTGCAATAAGGCTGTCACGGAAGTTTTCTGCAAAATGCACGAGAAAGGTTATATTTACAAGGGTGCCAGGATGATCAACTGGTGTCCGGTGTGCAATACCTCGATATCTGATGCGGAGGTTGAGTACGAGGAACAGGCGGGGCATTTGTGGCATATCCGGTATCCGGTCCTGAATGACGACGGTTCAGAGTCCGGTGAGTATCTGACCTTTGCGACGACGAGACCGGAGACGATGCTCGGCGATACGGCGGTGGCGATCCATCCGGAGGATGAGCGGTATGCCCATCTGAGGGGAAAGAAGCTGATGCTGCCGCTGATGAACCGGGAGATCCCGGTGGTGGAAGATACGTATGTCGATATGGAGTTTGGTACAGGCGTCGTCAAGATCACGCCGGCGCATGATCCGAATGACTTTGAGGTAGGGAAGCGGCACGGCCTGCCGCTGATCAACATCATGAACGACGATGCGACGATCAATGAAAACGGCGGTAAATACGCGGGCATGGAGCGCTATGAGGCGCGCAGGGCGATCGTGGAGGAGCTCGACAGTATGGGGCTTCTCGTGAAGGTGGAGGATTACAGCCACAATGTGGGCACGCATGACCGCTGCAAGACGACGATCGAGCCGCTGGTGAAGCAGCAGTGGTTTGTGAGGATGGACGAGCTGATCAGGCCTGCTGTCGAGGCTGTAAAGAACGGTGATATCCGGTTGATCCCGGAGAGAATGGACAAGATCTACTACAACTGGACGGACAATATCAAGGACTGGTGTATTTCCAGACAGCTCTGGTGGGGACACAGGATCCCGGCTTATTACTGTGATGAGTGCGGTGAGATCATCGTGGCAAAGAGTATGCCGGATGTTTGTCCAAAGTGCGGCTGCGGGCATTTCACGCAGGATCCGGACACGCTTGATACATGGTTTTCATCGGCGCTGTGGCCGTTCTCGACGCTCGGATGGCCGGATCGGACGGAGGATCTGGATTATTTCTATCCGACGGATGTGCTTGTGACAGGGTATGACATTATCTTTTTCTGGGTGATCCGCATGATCTTCTCCGGCTATGAGCACATGAAGGAGAAGCCTTTTAAGACAGTGCTCTTCCACGGGCTGGTGCGCGACGCGCAGGGCAGAAAGATGTCGAAGTCGCTTGGCAACGGCATTGACCCGCTGGAGGTGATCGAACAGTACGGCGCGGACGCGCTCAGGATGACGCTGATCACGGGCAATGCGCCTGGAAACGATATGCGGTTTTATTATGAGCGGGTGGAGGCAAACAGGAATTTTGCCAATAAGATCTGGAATGCATCGCGTTTTATCATGATGAATATGGAAGGGAAATCAGTCACTGACGCGACAGGATCCCTGGAGCCGGTGGACCGCTGGATCATATCGAAGCTGAACACCCTGATCAGGGAAGTCACGGATAATATGGAGAATTTTGAGCTCGGTATCGCGGTTCAGAAGATCTATGATTTTATCTGGGATGAGTTCTGTGACTGGTACATCGAGATGGTCAAGCCCAGACTTTACAACACGGACGACGCGGTGTCACAGAATGCGGCCCTGTGGACGTTAAAGAGCGTGCTGATCGACGCGCTGAAGCTCCTGCATCCGTATATGCCGTTCATAACGGAGGAGATCTTCTGCTCGCTCCAGTCGCAGGAAGAGTCCATCATGATCTCGAAGTGGCCGGAGTATGCTAAGGATCGCAGTTTCGCGAAGGATGAGAAGGACATCGAGATCATCAAGGAGGCGGTGCGCGGTATCAGAAACGTGAGGACCGGGATGAATGTCGCCCCATCAAAAAAGGCGCATATCTATGTGGTATCGGATAAGGCTGACATCAGAAAAACGTTTGAGGAAGGGAAACTTTTCTTCGCGTCGCTTGCCAGTGCGTCCGACGTGACGATACAGTGCGACAAGGAAGGCATCGCGGAGGATGCGGTTTCCGTGGTGATCGCCAATGCTAATATTTATATTCCGTTTGCGGAGCTTGTCGATATCGCGCAGGAGATCGAACGCCTGGAAAAGGAATCAAAGCGTCTCGACGGCGAGCTGGCGCGCGTCAATGGCATGCTGAACAATGATAAGTTTATGGCGAAGGCGCCGGAGGCAAAGATCGCGGAAGAAAAGGGAAAATTGGCTAAATATGTACAAATGAAAGAACAAATCCTGGAACGGCTTGCGCAACTGAGGTAAATGGTGGTACAATATAGGCATAAAGGGGCCGGGGTGCCTTCTCGGAGGTGAACAAATGGTTAATGTCAAGTCTTATGTCAGAATAGCAGAGGATAAAAAAGAAGCGTGGCTTTACTTGTGCGCACCGGAGGAAGGCACAAGATACGAAAAGCCGGAGATCATGAGATACCTTCAGCTGAATGGGGTAGTGGCAGGTATCAATGAGTCACATGTTGCAGCGATGTGTAAGAAGCAGATCTATGACCGCGAGGTAAAGATCGCGTCAAGTGAAAAAGGAGAGCCCGGAAGTGCTGGATATTTTGAGTTTTTCTTTAGCACAGAGAAGCCCAGACCCGAGATCCGAACGGATGGAACAGTCGATTACAGAAGTATGTCCCTGGTGCAGAATGTGGAGGAGGGACAGCTGCTGGCGGTGTATCATCCTGCCATCCAGGGAACCTCGGGGAGGGATGTCACCGGTGCGATTGAAAAAGCCAATGTCTATAAAGAGCTCAGGCCGCTTACAGGTAAGGGGATCAGCAATGAGGAGGATCCGAATAAATACTACGCGTCAAAGTCTGGCAAGATCGAATATGATGGTACCAGTAAGCTGTCGGTGGTAGAGGTGTATGAGATACAGGGCGGCTGTGATTATGCAAACAATGCGCTGGTTGATTTTAACGGGGATGTCATCATACATGGAAATGTGGAGGCGGGCGTCACGGTGCGGGCTGGAAAGAGTCTTACGGTTGAGGGGGTTGTCGAGTCGGCGAGCATTTCGGCGGGCGGTACGGTGTGCCTCAAGCGCGGCATGCAGGGAGCCGGCAAGGGCGCGATCGTCGCGGGCGGTGATGTCTTCACAGAGTTTATCGAGTATGCGAATGTCAGCGCCGGCGGAAATGTGCAGTCCAATGTCATACTGAACTCCAAAGTGACCGCGGGCGACCAGATCACGCTCACGGGCAAGAAAGGTCTGATCGCCGGAGGATACGTGCATGCGATGATGGGGGTAAACTGCCAGAATGCGGGCAACCAGTCGGAGATCAAGACGGGGATCCATGTCGGGGTGATGCCCGAGATCATGGAACAGCGCATCGCGATGAATGAGGAGTACATGAAACTGAACCAGGAGCTGGATGAGGTGGCAATGGGGATGGCAAAGATCCTGCGCGTCAGGCAGCAGACGGGAGAACTCAGTGAACAGCTCCAGGCACATCTCGATGATCTGAAGAAGAAAAAGAGTGATATCTACATAAAGTGTATCAGGGCAAAGAAACAGGTTGACGATCTCGAGAAGATCATCCTGAAATCAAGAGAAGCCAAGATCCGGATCAGCGGAAATGTCCACAAGGGTACGGTGATCAGTATCGATGACAACAGAATGGTGATCAACAGGGATACAAGCTTTATGGAGTATTCTTCACAGAACGGTGTCATTGTCGGAACGGTAGTGGTTTTATAAAGTATAAAAAGGGTTCGCGTGCAAGGGCGGGCTCTTTTTATGCACACGGGCACCCGGGGGAAGACTGTCAGCACCTAAGGGAGGAATATACAGTGAGAGAGCAGATCGCAGGCAGTTATGCCGACGCAGAACATTTTCTGGACGATGTTCCCAGATTTACCCGAAAGAACCCGATGGAGGAGACAAAGGGTTTTTATGAATTTATACAGAGCCGGGATCATGGCAGATACAGCGAGAAAAATCTGGGAAAGGTGATCCATGTGGCGGGAACGAATGGAAAGGGGTCTGTCTGCGCATTTCTGCAGAGTATATGTCTGGAAAGCGGCTACAGGACGGGCATGTTCACATCGCCGCACCTCGTGACGACCAGGGAGCGTTTCTGTGTTGACGGCACCATGATATCTGAGGAAGCATTTATGGAGGCTTTCTGCTGGCTTTCTGACAGGATCACGGAGTATCACCGCATCCGGCCGGAGTATTGCCCGACATATTTTGAGCGTCTGTTCTTTATGGGGATATATGTGTTTGCGGGAGCCGGCGTCGATATTACGATACTCGAGACCGGACTCGGGGGACGGCTCGATGCGACCAATGTGGTGCAGCATCCCGTGGTGACAGTGATCACGGAGATCGGATTGGACCACATGGCTTATCTGGGGAACACGATCCGGGAGATCGCATCCGAAAAGGCCGGGATCATCAAGCGCGGGGTGCCTGTTGTCTTTTCGGACAGAAAAAGGGCGGCGTCTGACGTGATCTGTCAAAAAGCGGAGGAATCTGGCTGTAAATGGCACGCCGTGTCGGAAAATGACTACAAAATAAATGAAATTCAGAAAAAATTCATTGATTTTTCCGTTGTCAGTCGTTATTATGATTATGGTAGAATGACGGTGAACACGATGGCGGCCTATCAGGCGGAGAATGCGGCGGTTGCGGTCCGCACCTGCGAGGTGTTAAAAAGGACCTGCGGTTTCGGAAAGCTGACTGTGGGATCCATAAAGGCAGGGATCGGGAAGATGCGCTGGGCGTGCCGTATGGAGGAGGTCCGGCCCGGGGTGTTCATCGATGGAGCGCACAATGAGGACGGGATCGCGGCGTTTGTGCAGTCCCTGAACATGCTGCCGGAGAAGTGTGTGCTTATTTTTTCTGTCATGAAAGATAAGCAGTATGATAAGATGATAGAACTGCTCTGCGGGCTTTCCATGGTTACGGATTTTGTGATCACGCATATTCCGGGGGAGAGGGGAGCGGACCTGGAAGAGCTTGGAATGATATTTGAGAGATATGCCGGCGGGCATGCACAAAGGATATATGTCTGTGAGAAGATCGAGGAAGCGGTTGCCTATGGCCTGGCAGTCCAAAAAAGAGACGGCGGAAGGGTATATATAGTCGGATCACTGTACCTGGCAGGTATTGTAGAAGCAAGTGGAGGATTATGATGATAGATTTCGAGGAAGAATTGAAGAAGTTTCATCCCAGCCTGGAGGTGGAGGATGTGGAGGATACGGTAATGAACCAGGATGTGACAGACCTTGCGGATGTGCTGGTGAATCTCGTGAAGGAATCAAAGGAAGAGGAGTAGGGGAGCTTTATATGTATTGCTTTAATTGTGGATGCCTGTTGTCAGAGAAGAATTTCTGCACGAGCTGTGGGGCTGACGTTGGGTTATATAAAAGGATCATGTACGCGGCCAACCGTTTTTATAACGACGCTCTGGATAAGGCGAAGGTCAGGGATCTGTCGGGGGCAATACTGAGTCTGCGGCAGTGCCTGAAGCTCGACCGGTGCCATATTGACGCGAGGAACCTGCTGGGGCTTGTGTATTTTGAGCGGGGCGAGGTCGTGGCGGCACTGAGCCAGTGGATCATCAGCAGGAATACCAGAAGCGAGAAAAATATCGCCAATGACTATATCAATATGCTGCATGACAATCCGGGAAGGCTCGAGGCATACAACCAGACGATCAAAAAATATAATATGGCGCTGACGTACTGCCAGCAGGACAGTCTTGACCTGGCTGTGATACAGCTCAAAAAGGTCATCTCGATGAATTCGAGATTTGTGCAGGCAAGACAGCTGCTGGCGCTTGTGTATATGAAGAGCCAGGAGTGGGAGAAGGCGAAGAAGGAACTTGACAGGGCTCTTGGGATCGATGCGAACAATACGATGACGCTCCGGTATCTCCGGGAAGTGAACGAGATGATGCCCTCCGAGGAGGAGCGGATGCGGAAAAAGAAGGAGGCGATCGTATACCAGAGCGGCAACGATACTGTGATACAGCCTCTGGGAAAAAAGGACAGGTCATGGCTGCAGACACTGGTGAATATGCTGATCGGTGTGGGGATCGGTGTGGGGATCGCATGGTTTCTGGTATTGCCGGCAAGGATACAGCAGGCCCAGGACGAGGTCAACGAGAGATACAAGGCAGTCAGTGAACAGCTTGACGCTAAGAACGTACAGGTGAATGAGTTGACCGTGCAGATCAATGAACTGACACAGGAGAAGAATTCGCTGACAAGCAGCCTGAGCGCGGCGCAGGCGGATAAAGTACAGATACAGGCAAACACCGAGCTGATCGAGGCGGTGCTGATGCACATGAACGGAACAGGCGATGAGATGGCTGTTGCAGATGCCCTGGAGAAGATCGACGGGGAATACATGCAGAACGAGGCTACAGAGAGCTTTAAGGCGCTCTATGATGAATTAAAAGGCAGTGTGGGAAAGACCGTGGCAAGGAAGTGTTACGACGTGGGGTATACGGCATATAAGGCGGAGGATTATGACACTGCGATCAAAAATCTTGAGCGGGCCTACTCATATGACGCGACAAACGGGGAGGCTCTGTATAATCTCGGGAATTCTTACAACCGGATCGGAAACCTGGACAGGGCAGTGGAGATCTATGAGCAGGTGGTGGAGCTGTTTCCAAATACAGAGAAGGCGAGGAAATCGCAGAATTACATAAAAGAGATCAAAGGTGAGTAAGATCATATCAAATATACGAAAGAGGACATGCCGGAAGGGCACGTCCTCTTTTTGTTTGATCAGGAGGGGTTTGTATGGAAAAAAAGATGGAAGAGTATGCGATCATCGACAATTACCTGTGTATCCGGATGCCGGAGGAGGTAGACCATCACGGTGCGTCTGCGATCAGGGAATGCGCGGACCGGCTGATACTGGACGATAAGGTGAAGAATATCGTGTTTGATTTTGAGGACACGACTTTTATGGACAGTTCCGGACTTGGGATCATTATCGGCAGGTATCGGAAGATCTCCTGTTTTGGGGGAAAAGTGTATGCAGTCAATGCGAGCGAGCGGATCAGCAGACTGCTGAAAGCATCGGGAATGTCGGCTATCATAGAAAATCTTGCATAGAAAATCTTGCATAGAAATTCTTACATAGAAATTTATAGTTACAGAGGGAGTGTGATCGTTTATGGAAAAGGAGTGCATAAAAAAAGAGATGACGCAGGGGATAGAGAATGAGATCTGCATGGAGTTTGATGCCATATCGGAGAACGAGGGGCTTGCCAGAGTGGTGATCGCTGCATTTTTGTCAAGGATCGACCCGACAGTCGACGAGATCGAGGATGTGAAGACGGCGGTGTCAGAGGCTGTGACCAACGCCGTGATACATGGCTACGGCGAGGGAGGAGGACGTGTTGTCATGCGCGCGCGCCTCTCGGGAGAAAAGGAGCTGGCAGTCGACATTTCGGACAGGGGAGTCGGGATCGCCGACGTGGAACAGGCGATGCAGCCGCTCTTCACCACCGGTGCGGCAAATGAGCGGTCCGGTATGGGGTTTTCCTTTATGGAGGCTTTTATGGACCGGATCGAGGTGGAGAGCAGCGTCGGCGAAGGGACCTGCGTACATATGTGGAAACGTTTTGGCGCCGGACAGGAGGAGTCTGTGCCGATCCTGCAGGCGGCAGTCTGGAACAGAAGCGGCAGGGTGTGATCTATGGAGGAGAGGGAACTTTTTATCAGGGCACAGCGTGGAGAAAAGGAGGCAAAGGAACAGTTATTTGAGAAACATACAGGGCTTGTGTACCATGTGGTGAAACGCTTTGCGGGCAGAAGCGGTATGGGGGGGATCGAGACGGAGGACCTGTTCCAGATCGGTGCGATGGGGCTGGTGAAGGCCATCGAGAAGTTTGATCCGGATTACGGCGTGTGCTTTTCTACCTATGCAGTGCCGGTGATCATGGGGGAGATCCGCCGGTTCCTGCGGGATGACGGGATGATCAGGGTGAGCAGGAGCATCAAGGAAAACGCGAGGCAGCTGGGGAGGATCCGGGAAGGATTCTGGCAGAGCATGGGCAGGGAGCCGACGCTGTCAGAGCTTGAAAGGGAGTCGGGACTCACCATGGATGAGGTCATCACGGCGCTCGATGCAGGCTGTGAGGTGGAATCGATCTACAGGACCGTGCATGGATCTGACGGAAGCGAGGTCCTGCTGGTAGATATGCTGGGCAGGGACGGGGAGAGCGAGGAGATCGTCGACAGGCTGCTTCTGGAAAAGCTTCTGGGGGAGCTTGACGAGAGGGAGAGAAAGCTGATCCGCCTGCGGTATTTTGAGAACAGGACACAGATGCAGGTGGCGGGAGATCTGGGGATGAGCCAGGTGCAGGTGAGCCGTCTGGAGAAAAAAGTGCTGCTGCGGATGAGGCAGGTGGCAGCGGTGTAGGATCATGCCAAAAAATGTGTGTCTGGCGGGCGGAAGCTATAAAGTTTGGAGTGAAGAATGCCGATATTAAGAATAACAAGTAATGCGGGGAAGGGACTCCCTGCTCAATTAGAATGATAGAAAGGTTGGTATGAACATGAATGGAATCAACTACAGTTCACTTTTGAACAATACAGGACTTTTTGCAAATCAGACAAACAAGGATGAGGCAGCTTTTGCAGGAAATGTCACAGGTGCAAATAGAAGGGCACAGAACAGAAGATCTACGGCGGACAGCAGACAGACAAACGCGGACAAGGATACATACGAGTATACAGGCGAGACGCGCGATGTGAAGGCGGGGTATGGCAGACCGAAGCGCACCGAGTCCTCCGAGTACAAGCCGCTTGATGCAAACGGTGTGCAGGAAGGCATCGAGCTCAGCGATGCGGCGAAGAATCTGCTGGCAGAGCTCAGGGAAAAATATGGGGATATGGAGTTTGCGGTGGCACATTGGTCTTCCGATGAGGAGCAGGATTACTATGCAGGGCTGACCGACAAAACGTACAGTGTTCTGATCAACCCGGAGCTTCTGGAGAAGATGGCGACAGATCCGGCAGCGAGGGAAGAGTATGAGGCGATCATCAGCGGTGCAGGCGATAAGTTTGACACGGTAAAAGAAGAGCTTGGCGAGGATGCGGAGAAGGTGAAGGGCTTCAGCATCACGATGGATAAGGACGGAAACGTGTCCTATGCCGTTAAGCTTCTGAAAGATATGGAAGAGAGCAGCAGGGTCGACAAGAAGACCGAGCAGGAGCGCATCGAGGAGAAGCGTGCCGAGAAGAAGAAAGCTGAGAAAGAGCGGCAGGAGAAGGTCGTACAGAAAAAGCAGGAGACGGAGAAGATCGAGGCATCTTCGATCGAGGAGCTGATCAAGGCGATCAAGGCGAAGCTGCATCCGGAAGAGACCGGGGATGTCGGAGAGACAGAGGCGTAAGCAGGCGGAAAAGGGAAGACTGCAAGTTCAAAGTAAGTTAAAAATAGCGTGTGCTATGGCATACGCTATTTTTGGCATGCGCGGGCGGGTGAGAATGTCATTTCACCGCCCTATCATATTGCCTTTTTTCGGATAGGTGATATAATTGTACATGAAAGCAATGAGCGCCGCTGCGAACAGAACGGCGGCGCGGGCTAAGAGGAGGACAGGATGACGTGAGGATAATAATTGCAGGGGACGGCAAGGTAGGTGCGATGCTGACAAAGCAGCTGTCGGCGGAAGGGTACGATCTGACTTTGATCGATGCGGACCCGGAGGTGCTGGAATCGACTGAGTCCAGATATGATGTGATGTCCGTACAGGGAAACTGTGCATCCATGGAGACATTGGAACGGGCGGGGATCCGGGAGACGGATCTGCTCATCGCGGTGACAAACGCGGATGAGGTCAACCTGCTCTGCTGTATGACAGCACATGGGATGAATCCCGATATCCATACGATCGCCCGTATCAGGAACCCGGAATATAATGATCAGATCTTTAAGATGCGGAATCTCTTTGCGCTCTCCATGATGATCAATCCGGAGAGGCAGGCGGCAGTGGAGATCGAGAGGCTGTTGAAATATCCGGGTTTTCTCAAGCGCGATACGTTTGCAAAGGGCAGGGTGGAGATCGTGGAACTGCGCGTGGATGCGGGACACAAGCTGTGCAACATCGCCCTGAATGATCTGTATAATATTGTCAAGTGCAAGATCCTGGTCTGTACAGTCATCAGAAATGGAAAGGCGGTCATGCCTGGCGGCGATTTCGTGCTGATGGAGGGAGACCGGATCTTTGTGACAGCGCCGACAAATGTACTGACGACGCTTCTCAGGAACCTGGGGATCATCACACACAAGGCAAAGCGCGTGATCCTGTGCGGGGGAGGGCGCGTGAGCTACTATCTGGCGCAGATGCTGCTGAAAAACGGCATCGGGGTACAGATCGTGGAGCGGGACTATGAGAAGTGTGTCCAGCTGGCGAACATGATTCCCAAAGCAACCGTGATCCACGGCGATGCCACGAAGGAGTTTCTGCTTGACAATGAGGGGATTTCGGACTGTGATGCGCTGGTGACGCTGACCGGGGTGGATGAGATGAACATTATCATCTCTCTGTATGGAAGCAGCTGTAAGGTTCCGCAGATCATCACGAAGCTCGGCAGGCTGGAAAACAATACGATACTGGATGTGCTTCCGCTGGGAAGCATCATCAGTCCCAAGGAGCTGAGCTGCAATAACATCGTGCAGTATGTGCGTGCCATGCAAAATCAGACAGGAGCGGCGCTCACTGTGTACATGATCGCAGACGGACAGGCTGAGGCGGTAGAGTTTATGGTGGACAGGAACACGCTTCACTGCGGGGAACCGCTCAAAAAGCTGAGGCTGAAGAAGAATGTGCTGGTGGCATGCATCATGCATGGCGCACAGCTTGAGATTCCAAACGGTGATTCCAGTTTTGCGCAGGGAGATACAGTGATCGTCGTCACGGGTGCTGACAGGGTACTCTACAGGCTGGATGACATATTTGAATGATTGAGGGATGGGAACAGGGCGATTATGAATTACAAAATGATGGGCAGATTTATAGGACATATTCTGTTGGTTGAGGCGGTTTTCATGATCCCGTCGGTCGTGATCAGCCTGGTCAGGCAGGAAGAAATGGCGTGTATGGGATTCGCGGCAAGTATCTGCATCACACTGTTCATATCATCGCTGCTGCTGGTGCTGTGCAGGGGCAGCAGGAGGAGCTTTAAGGCGAAAGAAGGGCTTGTCTGTGTCGGCATCAGCTGGATCGTGATGAGTCTGCTGGGCAGTCTGCCGTTTTATATATCAAGGGAGATACCGTCTTATCTGGATGCGCTGTTTGAGACAGTATCGGGATTTACGACAACGGGATCTTCGATCCTGTCGGAGATCGAAGGGCTCTCGATGAGTATCCTGTACTGGCGGAGCTTCACGCACTGGCTGGGCGGCATGGGTGTGCTGGTATTTGTGCTGGCAGTGGGGGCTTCCGGTGAGAGCAACAAGGGCTTTACCATGCACCTTCTGCGGGCAGAGAGCCCGGGACCGCAGGTGGGAAAGCTTGTCCCCAGGATGAAGAAGACAGCGGAGATCCTGTATCTGATCTATATCCTGCTCACGATCGTGAACATTGTATTTCTGCTGCTGGGAGGCATGTCGCTGTTTGAGGCGGTCTGTACGGCGTTTGGCACAGCGGGTACGGGAGGATTTGGCATCAAAAATGACAGTATCGCAGGCTACAGCCCGTATATTCAGAATGTCTGTACAGTGTTCATGCTGCTGTTCGGCGTCAATTTCAGCTGCTATTATATGCTCCTTCTCCGCCATTTCCGCAGTGTGTTCAAAGATGAGGAGCTGCGGTTTTATCTGGGGATCGTGATCGGAAGCATTGTGCTGATCACCCTGAACCTGAAGGGATTTTACGGCACATTGGAGGAGACGGTGCGCCACGCATCATTTCAGGTGGCAAGCATCGTGACGACGACGGGGTACGCCACGACAGATTTTGATCTGTGGCCGACCTTTTCCAAGGCGATCATATTGGGACTGATGGTGATCGGCGCGAGTGCGGGCAGTACCGGGGGCGGTTTTAAGTGCGCGCGGGTACTGATCATCGTCAAAGGGCTCCGCAGGAATCTGCGCCGCGCGATATCGCCCCAGAAGGTGCAGGTGGTCAGGATCAATGATAACATGGTCGATGAGAAGGTGCTGGAGAACACGAACGCGTATCTGTCCGCCTATGTCATCATACTGTTTCTCAGCTTTATCGTGGTCTCGCTGGACCGGGTTTCGGTCATGACCAGCCTGACGGCGGTGCTTTCCTGCTTCAACAACATCGGTCCGGGGCTGGAAGCGGTAGGGCCTACCTGCAATTTCGGGGATTTCAGCTGGCTGTCAAAGCTGGTGCTGATCGGAGATATGCTTGCAGGCAGGCTTGAGATCTTTCCGATCCTGATCCTGTTCTCGAGGACGACCTGGGGACGGCTGAAGGGTTAAAATATCGCAAAGATATCCTCGACGCTGTGCGCGGGGACAGGTGTATTGTCCCGGTCGAAGATATATACGGGAAGATGGTTTGTAGTGCCTTCCTCCCACGCAAGGTGTTCCGGCGGGACGCGGAGTGAGAATCCGCTTCCGCTTTTGATGCGCCGGACGTAGTCGCTGGCGGAGTTGAGCGGCTCGTCAAATTCCATGCCGTAGAGGAACCCGTTGTCGGTCCTGCCGACATGGTGGATATCGGAACCTGCGGTCATGGTGATGTGGTGTTCCAGGGCGTAGCGGTACGCCAGGCGGTTCTGTTCATGCGGATTTCCGGAGTTTGCCACCTCAAAGGCGTCGCACTGGTGAGGGTGGACGTAGACCTCGGACAGATAGCCCCGCTCGCGGAACGGGTGCGCCTGCACGACGAGCCCGCCGTCTGCCCTAACCCGCTCGTAGTGGGTGATATGATCCCATCCCAGCATGTCAGGGTGGTCTTTGAGCCACTTTTTGTCAAGTCCGTAGACCAGATATTCGTCGCCGTCAAACCGGCATTCCCACGCGAAAAACACTTTGAGTCCCTGTCGGTCTCCCTCTGCTCTGGCGTCCTCGTAGCCGCTGCAGAAGATGTCCACGCGCTCCTCCCAAGGAAGGTTCTTAGGGACGCAGCAGTTGCCGTTAAAAAAGTGGTCTGTCACGATGATGCCGTCGTAGCCGAGGTTTTTGTAAAAGGATATATATTCGGAACCTGCGCTTTTGGCGCATGCGCTGGCGGCCGTCGTGTGCAGGTGGACTTCATATAGATAAGACATGGGGTTCTACCTCCTTTGAATGTTCTCTGGGATATAACCACTATAGCATAAACCACAGCAAATGTTAACAGGGATTTTTTCTGGCAGGGAAGTATGGAGAGTCTGGCATTGCAGAAAGGAGACGGAATGAATCAGGAACAGACACCGCTGCTGCAGGCAGTGACCGATCTGATCGAGACGGATCCCGCGTATTTTAAGGTGCCCGGGCACAGACTGGATAAGGGTATCTGTCCGCGCTGGACGGACAGGGTCGGGACAGGGATCTTTGCGTATGATGTGACGGAGACGCCGCTCACGGATGACCTGCACAGCCCGGAGGGGGCGATCCGCGAGGCGCAGGGACTGCTCAGCGCGCTTTACGGTGCGGATCGGAGTTTTTTCCTGGTGAACGGGAGTACCTGTGGGAATGAGGCGATGATCCTCAGCGCGGCATTTGAGGGCGGAAAGATCATGGTCGCCAGGAACGCGCACAAGTCTGCTCTGATGGGTCTGATCCTGTCCGGCGCGGAGCCGGTGTATGTGATGCCGGAGATGATCGCTGACTGGGCGGTGCAGGGGGCGGTCACGCCGGATGCGGTCCGGAAGGGATTTGAGGAGCATCCGGACTGCAGGGCATTGTTCCTGGTGAGTCCGAGCTATTATGGCATCTGTTCGGATCTGGAGGCGATCGCGGAGATCTGCCACGCGCACGATGCGCTTTTGCTGGTCGACGAGGCACATGGGGGACATGTGTACTTTCATGACAGGCTTCCGATGGGCGCGCTCGAGGCGGGTGCGGATGTCTGTGTGCAGAGCATGCACAAGGTCACAGGGGCGCTGACACAGAGCGCGGTACTGCACATCAGACACCACGGTGTGGGGGAGGCGGCGCTGAACCGGATCGCTCAGGATCTGCAGCTGGTGCAGAGCACGAGTCCGAGTTATCTGTTGATGATATCGCTCGACTGTGCCCGGTATGAGCTTGCCGCAAACGGCAGGCAGATGATGGAGAAGGCGCTGCGGCTTGCGGAGTATGCGCGGGAGAGGATCGGGAAAATAGCGGGGTTTTGCTGTATGGAAGGGGATCGGACAGACAGGACGAGACTGGTGATCTCCGCCCGCGGGATCGGGCTGACAGGCTATATGCTGGAAAAAATGCTTCTGGAGGAGTATGCGGTCCATGTGGAACTCTCGGACTGTGAGAATGTGCTTGCTGTTGTGACGTATGCCAATGAGATGCGGGACATGGACAGACTTGTCGCGGCATGTAAGGATATCAGCGGGAAATGCGTCCGCCGGCCGGCTTTGCAAAGGCCGCCTGAAAGAGACGGGTATCCGGCATTTCCGGAAATCCCCCGGCAGGTCATGACACCGCGTCAGGCTTATTTTTCTGAGATGAAAACGATCCGCTGGCAGGAGGCGGCGGGGCAGATCGCGGGTCAGATGATTGCGCCGTATCCGCCCGGGATCCCAGTGATCTGTCCCGGTGAGCGGATCAGCCAGGAAGTGTGGGACTATATAGAGCGCTTTCGTACCGACGGGAGGCATATCCATGGAGCCGGACACGATGGCAGGCTGGACTGGGTGAAGGTGATTCCGGCAGATGGGGTGTGAATGCCCTGAAAGAAATAAATCAGGGAAAAAATTGCATTTTCCTGCCAGATATGTTATATTAAAGCGAAACTTGTTTGTTGTTGACAGAGCTGAAACAGAATTGAATCAATAAGATCAGGAGGAAAGATTTTATGAGAAACAGAAAACAAAAGTGTATGATGGCAGGTGCTGCGATACTGGCAGCGGTCACGGTGATGTCTGTCCTGCCGGGCAGCCAGATCGTGGAGGAAAAGGGAAATGAGTCCGTGACCGAGGTCCATATGGACTATGCGGCACAGGAGAATGTGCTGCCGGTGACACTGCTTGATATGACAAATGCTGATGTACAGCTGCAGCAGTCCGCACAGCTGACGACACCGCAGGGAAACCTGTACCGCAGCGAGCTGACGAATGAGTGGATCGATATCAGCCTGCAGAATCAGCGTCCTGTGGCGATCATGGTCGACAATGAGAAGGCGGCGCTCCCGCACTATGGACTGACAGAGGCGGATGTCGTGTACGAGATGATGAACAGCACTGCAAACGGGCGCATCACGCGTCTGATGGCGATCGTCAAGGACTGGGGGAAGATCACACAGTTTGGGAGCATCCGGAGCGTGAGACCTACCAACTTTATGCTCGCGGCGGAGTGGAATGCGATCCTGTGCCATGACGGAGGACCGTTCTACATCAACGACTGGGCTGCGAAGCCGTATTCGAACAATCTGAGCGGCGGCTTTAAGCGCATCAACAATGGCAAGAGAAGGGAATATACGGAGTATGTCTGCACAGGCGAGATCGCGAGCAGGATCCAGAAAGCTGGTTTTACCAAGGAGTACAATGCGTATTATCCCGGACCGCATTTTACATTCTCGGATGTGGAGATCGATCTGTCGATCTATCCGGAAGCAGTACCCTGCACAGAGATCGATTTGCCGTTCCCGCACAATCAGTCGAAGCTGATCTACAATGCGGCGACAAATACATATGATTACTATGAATATGGAAAGGCTCACAAAGATCCGCTGCACAACAACGCGCAGCTGACATTTAAGAATCTGCTGATACAGGATACGACCTTTTCACAGCTGGACAAGAACGGATATATGATCTACAATGCGATCGATTCCGGCCGCACGGCGTACTATATCACGGACGGGAAGATGATTCCGGTGATCTGGATCAAGGCGGCGGAAAATTCACCGACGATCTATCTGAGACTGACAGGCGAGCCGCTCGTGCTCAATACCGGCAAGACATACATCGCGCTGGTGCCCTCTGACTCATGGCAGAGTGTCGTGGTCAAATAATAAATGCAGATACGACCGATGATCGCAGCGTTCGTATAAAAAATGAATAATGACAGATAATAACCATGTATCGGAAGAAATCTGATGAAAAGATTTCGGAAAGGCATGGTTATTTTTGTGGCAAATGTAGTATTGTATCTCATGGCAAAACAGAACGTAGCGCTGGCAAAGGAGGACGTCGAGCTCTCTGACGTGGCGAGTGTCTACTGCGAGGACGAGACGATCAGGGCAAAAGCGGAAGTGCTCAAGGTACACCGTTTCCGGCAGGACGGACAGCCGCGTGTGGTGGTCAGCGTCCTGAAAATAATAGAACAGATCACAAAGCTCTGTCCGGGGATCACGGTCGAGAGTATCGGTGAGACGGACATCATCATCGAAAAGGCATCGCTGCAGCACGACAAGCCGGAACAGAAATATGGGCCGGGCGCGTATATCAAGATCGCGTTCGTGTCGCTGATCTGTTTCTTTGGCTCTGCGTTCACGATCATGGCATTTCACAATGATGTCGGGCTGGCGGATGTGCTCAGCAGGATCTACGAGCTGGTGACAGGCGTGGAGTCGGACGGATACACGGCGCTGGAGATCTCATATTCGATCGGGCTCGCGGCAGGGATCATCGTATTCTACAATCATATCGGCGGCAAGCGGCTGACTTCGGATCCGACGCCGCTTGAGGTGGAGATGAGAAATTATGAACGCGACGTCAACCAGGCGCTCGTGGAGATGGCGGACAGGCAGAAACTGGAGAAGGATGTGGAGTGAAGCTTGTAATAATTTGTCGTTTTCTGTCGTATTTAGAATTAATTTGACGATTTAGTGGAAATTTGGTATATTGAATGTAAAGTTATCTGTGTGGTTCTATGGTTTGTATGTCAGGAAAGGGCAGTTATGTACGAGATTATCATCATTGATGATGAAGAGCGGATCGCTGAGGGGATCGCGCATCTGTTTCCATGGGAGCAGATGGGTTTTTCTGTCGCAGCTTATTTTCAGAGTGGAAGAAGGGCGCTGCAGTATATTGAGAGCCATCATGTCGATGTGGTGGTCAGCGATATCGAGATGCCGGATCTTTCAGGGATTGAGTTGTGCGAACGGATCTCCGGTATGCCGGTCCGCATTGTTTTTATCAGCAGTTATCAGAACTACGAATATTTTCGGTCTGCGATCCGCTACAAGGTGGAAGATTATCTTTTGAAACCCATCAGGTTTCAGGAGCTGAGTGAGTGTTTCAGCAAGATCAGGGAAGAACTTGACGAGGAAAATCATGTGAGTGCGGAAGCGCCGGTGGCGTATTATGATCAGATCGTCAGGGAGGTAAAAAATTATATCGAACAGCATTATCAGGATGCCTCACAGAATGAGGCGGCGGCACTGGTGGGAATGAGCTCGGGATACCTGTCCAGGATCTTTAAGGAAAAGTCGGGGAAGGGATTTATGGAGTACCTGACGGAGGTCCGCATGAAAAAAGCATGCGAACTGCTGGATAATATCCAGTTTAAAAGTTATGACGTGGCGTATTATGTGGGGTATGATAATCCGAAGAATTTTTCCAGGGCTTTTAAGGCATATCTTGGAATGACACCGAAGGAGTACAGGAGCCACAAAGGGATCAATGGATGAAAAAGAAATATTTTCTGCGGAATTTTTTTGACTACTGTAAGCTCATGATGATTCCGCTTTTATTATTGTTCGTGGCATGCATACTGGTGCTGGTGTTCCAGATGCAGAAAGACCTGAAGGGGCGTGCGCAGAATACGCTCACCAACGTCAATACCAGCCTGGATTTTGTGGTCAGCAATGTCATATTCCAGAATGACCAGCTGACGAACAACTCTTCCATGCTGCTATCCCTGAAAAAACTGCTGCAGAGGGAGACGACGATCGATTACAGCGAGGCGATCCATCTGCGGAACATCAAAACCCTGATGCGGAGCATCACGCAGGCGTATCCTTATGTCAATTCCGTGTATCTGTATCTGGACGGGTACGACAATTTCTTTTCTTCTGAGAGTGCGGTCACCAGGTTTGAGAAGGAGGAGGATCTGGCATGGCAGCAGGTGTATCTGCAGATGGATGCAGAGGAAAAGAATCATGTGACGGTGATCAGGACGGACGGAAAGCCGCAGATGACCATTTTCCAGAGAATGCTGCTGTTAGATGGAATCGTCGTCATGAATATCGACATTGAGAAATATCAGAATCTGCTTACCCAGACATTGTACAGCAACCGGGAGGCTGTTCTTTTTTACAACGGTGAGGGCGAGTATCTGTTTCGATGGGATACGCAGCAGGAAAGTGCGCTTGAAGACCTCCCGCCGGATATGTTTGCCGGAAATGAGAGTAGATGGATCCGGATCGGGAAGAAACTGTACATGGTGAACATGAGCAGTGATAACAGCTATCGGCTGCAGATCGTCTCCCTGATCTCCCAGGATGTGATATGGGACAATATCAGGGGGATCGCCAGTTTCTTTTTTCTGGTACTTGGCATCAGTATGGTCGTGATGATGTATCTGGCATACAGGACGGCGAAAGAGTCCTTTGACAGGATCGATCACATGGTCAACGTGTTTCGGGATGCGGAGCTTGGAACGTACCCGACGGAGCCGGAGCGGGAGGAGAAGAATGAGTATGACGTCGTGCTGAACAACATCATCTATCTGTTTCTGCACAACATGCAGCTGAACAACAGTCTGAAGCAGAAGCAGCAGGAGCAGGAGATCGCGGAGCTGACGGCTCTGCAGCTTCAGATCAACCCCCATTTTCTGTTTAATGTGCTGCAGAATGTGGAATTTGAGATGCGCAAGCTCGGAAACAGTGCGGAGGCTGCGATCCGGATGCTGGAGGATCTGTCAGAGATCCTGCAGTATGCGCTGAGCAGTCCCATGGAGACGATCACCCTGCGGCAGGAGATCGAGTATCTGAAGAAATATGTGGCGATACAGAGGCTTCGCTTTGGGGATTGTTTTATCGTCTACTATGAAATAGACGAGGATCTGTGGGAATTTCCGGTGTTCCGCCTGATGATCCAGCCTCTGGTGGAGAACAGCATCGTGCACGGAGTACGCCTTTCCAACGAGAAGGGATATATCCAGGTGAACATATTTAAGAAGGATGGCAGGGTGATCTTTCGGGTGACGGACAACGGAGTCGGCATGACGGAGGAGGAGATCCGGTCGTTTCAGGAGAGCATTGAGCGGATCAACGTGCGGCACATCGGGATGTCCAATGTGAACAGCCGCCTGAAGATCTATTATGGGGAGGAGTCTGCGATCCATGTGAGGAGCAGGAAAAATGAAGGATGCGTCGTGGAATTCAGCCTTCCCATAAATGAGAAAAGCACAAAAAAAGAATAAATATGTAAAAAAAAGAGTGCATGTTGCACAAAGAAGTGAAAAAGAGAAGAAATTTATAAAGGGGCCTTCCTTTTCATATTAAGTTTATTAAGTTAAAATAAATTTAATAAATTTAAAGAAAAGGGAGGTTTTTTCTATGAAGAAAAAAATACTGACGCTTATCTTATCCTTGTCGATGACAACCGTTCTCCTTGCAGGCTGCGGCGGTTCGGGGGATGACACTGTACAGGACCAGGCTGTGGGGGACACGTCGGGCAGCAGTGCCGACAACAGCTCAGGAGCCCCGGCAAAGGCGTCTTCTGACGGGGACCAGATCACACTCCGATTTGCGTGGTGGGGCGGTGACGAGCGGGCGGAGGCGACGCTGGCTGTGATCGATCAGTTTGAAAAACTGCATCCCAATATCACGATCGAGGCGGAGTACGGCGGAAGCGATGGATATCATGACAAGCTGGCGACTTCCCTGGCGTCCGGTACAGCCGCGGATATCGTACAGGTGGATCCGGAAGTCTTTCCTACGTATGTGGCATCCGGGGATTATTTCCTTGATTATGCGGAGCTTGGAGTAGATATGGGGAATTTTGACGAGGCTTACATCTCGCTCGAGATCAACGGCAGATATGATGGGAAGCAGTTAGGACTTCCGAGCGGGATATCGGGTGCGGGACTTTTGGTGAACAAGACCCTGGCTGACCAGATCGGGCTTGATTTCACGCAGCCGTATGAGTGGAAGGATCTGCTGGAGATGGGAAAGAAAGTAAAAGAGTATGATCCGGAGCTGTATCTGCTGAGTATGAACAAAGAGTACATCGCCAATCTGATCGTGTTTAATTACGCAAAACAATTGGCCGGCGGCACGCTCATCGACGCCGATGCAAAGCAGATCCGTATCACCCAGGACCAGCTGGAGGAAGTGTACGCTTACGTGAAAGCACTGTTTGATGAAGGCGTGATTCCGCCGGCATCTTATCAGGCGTCTTACAGTGGAGATGATCTGCAGAATGACACGAACTGGATCGAGGGAAAATACGTGGCTACTTTTACCTATATCTCCACGATGGATGTCATGACAGCGGCAAATGCGGACGTGGAATACTATGCAGGACAGATCCCGAAGCTTGGCAGCGCCTCTGAGGCGGGATGGGCCTCCAATACGCCGCAGGTGTTTGCGATCACGAAGACAAGTGAACACCCGAACGAAGCGGCGGAGTTCATGGACTATTTCTTCAACAATGAGACAGCGATGGAAACCCTGGGAACGACCAGAAGCGTTCCGCCCACAGAAAAGGCAAGGCAGATATGCTCTGATGCAGGTCTCCTGACAGAGTGGACGATGGAAGGAGCCAACATTGCGGCAGCGATGGGCGGAACACCAAACGACAAGATCTCTTCCACCAATGAAGCAAAAGAGATCCTGTTTGATGCAGTGGAGAGCATCGGGTATGGCGCAAAGGATCCGGCCACAGCTGCGGAGGAGACGTTAAAACTTTTATCAGGTCTGGTAGAGTGAGGATGACAGTGCCATAGATGTCTGGAGGGGTGCAGTTTCTGCACCCCTTTGTGTTACCACATTTCGTCGAGAGAGGAGAGAACTGAGATATGAGATCTGCAAAGAGTGCTGTAAAAAAATCAGGATACACGAAAAGGGATTATCAGGCGTTTATCTATATCGCGCCGTGGCTGATCGGGTTTGCCATCCTGCAGCTGTATCCTTTTCTGATGTCGCTGTTTTATTCTTTTAATGAGTATACCATCGGGGCGGTTCCCGAGTGGGTCGGACTCAAAAATTATATAAAGCTGTTCACGCAGGATACGGAATTCTGGAATTCCCTGAAGGTCACGATCGTCTATACGCTCTACACAGTTCCGGGGAAGCTGATCATGGCGCTGGTAGTGGCAGTGTTCTTGAACCGGGATATCAAGGGCATCAATCTGATCAGGACGCTGTACTACATACCATCCCTGTTTGGAGGCAGTGTTGCGATCGCGATCCTGTGGAAGCTGATGTTTCTGGAAAATGGCCTGGTAAATTCGTTTTTGCAGGCGATGTCGCTGCCAACCATATCCTTTCTCGGAGACACGAAGTATGCGTTAAAGACGATCTGTTCCCTGGAGATCTGGCAGTTTGGCTCGTCAATGGTCATGTTTCTGGCGGCGTTAAAGCAGGTGCCGAGATCCCTGTATGAGGCGGCCGAGATCGACGGCGCCGGTAAGATCCGCATTTTCTTTACGATCACGATCCCGCAGATCACTTCGATCATTTTCTTTAATCTGATCATGCAGATCATCCAGGCGCTGCAGAATTTTACTTCAGCGTTTGTCATCACCGACGGCGGTCCGATGAAGTCTACGTACGTGCTGGGGATGAAACTGTACAAGGAAGGATTTTCGTATTTTAAGATGGGGTATGCCAGCAGTATTTCGTGGGTGGTGTTTACGATCATACTGGTCGTGTCCTTAGTGCTGTTCCGTTCATCCTCCGCATGGGTCTACTACGAGGATCAGGGTGATTTTTAAGAATGATTGTTTGATTTGGGAAAGGACAGTGTCTTATGAAGAAGATGAAAAACACAAAGTTGAAAAAGTTCATAGATTATCTGGTGATCGTGATCATTGGCGTGATCCTGTTATATCCTATTTTCTGGATGTTTTTTGCGACATTTAAATCCAACGAGGAAATTTACAGCTCGATCAAACTGTTTCCAAAGTCGTTTGATCTGAAATATTATATCGCGGGCTGGAAAGGAACCGGAAAATTTACCTACACGCAGTTTTTCCTCAACACGTTTATCATGGTGGTCCCGACGACGATCCTGACAGTCGCCTCGGCCGCGCTGGTGGCGTATGGGTTTGCAAGATTTCATTTTCCGTGTAAAAAGCTGCTGTTTGGACTGCTGATCGCCACGCTGATGCTGCCGAATGCGGTCATTATCATTCCGCGCTATACGCTGTACAACAAGTTTGGGTGGGTGAACAGCTATGTTCCTTTTTATGCGCAGGCGGCGCTTGCGTGCAATCCCTTTTTCACCTATATGCTGATCCAGTTTTTCCGCGGACTGCCCAAGGAGCTCGATGAGTCGGCACATGTGGATGGCTGCGGGACGTTCCGGACGTTTGTGCAGATCCTGCTGCCGCTGATGAAGCCGGCGCTGTTCTCGGCGGGGGTGTTCCAGTTCCTGTGGACATACAATGATTATTTCAATTCGCTGATCTTCATCAATTCCGTGAAGAAGTATCCGATCTCGCTGGCACTGCGCATGTCCCTGGACGCGGAGTCGGTCGTCCAGTGGGGGCAGGTGATGGCGATGTCATTTCTGGCAGTGCTTCCGGTCATCCTGCTGTTCTTCGCAGCACAGAAGTATTTCGTGGAAGGGATCGCTACCAGCGGCCTGAAGGGATAAAAATTTTTTGAATACAAAATAAAATATCCGCAGATAATAACCATGAATGATGAAGCGGCCGGAAAAGTCCGTTTCAGAAAGGCATGGTTATTTTTTTGGTGGTCTGGGAAATCATATTATTGTGGATAATCGGCATCAGTTCGGGGATCATGGTCTCGGCGGGTGTCTTTACAGTGCTTTTTGTGGTCGGTCTGGTTCCACGGTTTGCAGGGAGGACAGATACCGCGAGGTGTGAGATCTTTTACGAGGAGTGCCTGATCTTTGGCGCGCTGCTGGCGGATGTGCTCAGCGTGTTTCCGGTCAGTGGATCGCTCGGGAGCGGTCCCGGTATGATATGGACTGTGCTTTTGAGCTTTGTCGGCATTTTTGCAGGTATCTTTGTCGGCTGTCTGTCCATCGCACTCGCGGAGGTGCTCGACGGCATACCGATCTTTGCGAGAAGGGTCCGGTTAAAGATGGGCGTGAGCATTGCGGTGCTGGCGGTGGCAGTCGGAAAGATCGCAGGCTCGCTGTATTATTTTATCAATGGATTTTTTGAAGGGATTTGACTGTTTGAAATAGGAGGATAGGATCGATGGCATCAGAACAGAAAAAAGAAGCGTATCAGGAGTATGTGCGGCAGAACTCGCCCAAGACCAATCTGCCCCTGCAGATGGCGAAGGCGTTTGTCATGGGCGGCGTTATCTGCTGTCTGGGACAGTTTATCGTCAACATGGCGACCAGCCAGTTTGGGATCGAGAAGGAGACTGCGGCAGCGTGGTGTTCCATGCTGCTGATACTGATCAGCGCGCTGCTGACGGGCTTTAATTTATATGGAAAGCTGGTAAAGTGGGGCGGTGCGGGCGCGCTCGTGCCGATTACGGGTTTTGCAAACTCGGTGGTGGCATCGGCGATCGAGTACAAGACGGAGGGACAGGTGTACGGGATCGGGTGCAAGATCTTCACGATCGCAGGACCGGTAATCCTGTACGGGATCGTCACGAGCTGGGGGCTTGGGATTATTTACTGGATCGGGAAGATGGCTGGGGTATTTTAGGATCGTTACAGAAACATTTCCCTTTTGGAGATCGACCTGTCCGGTGGATGGAAATTTGAACGGAATGCCACAGGGGGACAGATACGCAAGCTGTCAATGATTGCGGGCTTATAAAGCGCAGGCTGTGACCTGATAGAAAAAGTACCTGAAAGGGTGCTTTTTTTGTGCCGCTTTGAGTACTCTCGATAAGTAAACAAAATTTTTATTCCATTTAAGGACTTTTTAAGAATTATCCAGTTATAATGACTACAGTCAATGCACAAAGTCAGTTAAAACAGGGGTGAAAACTCTGTTTTACGGAGTGGAGATCAGGAATGATCGATCAGGAAAGGAATGGGAGTCATGTGGTTTGAGATACTGAAAAAGGATCTGAGAAAGCAAAAGAGCGTCAACGTCATTCTGCTGCTGTTCATCATGCTGTCCACGATCTTCCTCGCCAGCAGCGTCAGCAATATCTGTCTGGTGATGAATGGGTTGGAGACTTACATGGAGCGTGCGAATGTCAGCGATGTCACCGCGGTGTTTGGCGGCGAAGATGAGAGGGAAGCATTTGAGCGCTGGCTGGATGGCCGCAGTGAGGTGACGGAGTACGCCGGGGAGCAGTTGTGTGAGATCACGGCAGACGACATTAGCGGTTCTTTTGAGGCAAACGGCGCGAGCCTGTATCTGGGGGCGGTCGGCGGCAGATATGCAAGGCCGCTGGACAGTGACGGAAACGACCTTGTGCTGAGGGCGGGTGAGGTGGCGGTTTCGCCGGGGCTGATGGAGCGCAACGGGCTTCGTGTCGGGGACGACCTGCAGTTTCAGGTGTCGGGCAGGACATATCGATACCGGATCGCGGTAGAGACCAGGGATATCATGTTCGGAAACGAGATGAGCGGAATGGGGCGTTTTCTGTTCTGCAGGGAGGATTATGAGGAGATGGTATCGGACTGTGCGAACACGAAGATCGCGGTGTACGGATTCAACACGGCAGATCCGGAAAAAACGCTGGCGGCCGTCAGACAACAGGGCTTTACCCTGCTGGTCAATATCTATGACCGGAGCATTTACTCGATGCTGTATGTGTTCGACATGATCGTCGCGGCGCTGCTGATCGTGATCGGGCTCTGCCTGATCCTGATATCGCTCATGATCCTGCGGTTTTCCCTGAGCTTTACCATGGAGGAAAATTACCGGGAGATCGGTGTGATGAAAGCGATCGGGATGCATGATCGCGCCATACGCAGGATCTACCTTGTCAAGTATTTTGCGCTCGTTGCGGCAGGAGCTGTGATCGGGTTTCTGCTGAGCATGCCGGTGGGAAAAGGCATGGCGGCGAGTGTCAGCAGGAATATGGTGCTGGGCGACAGCGCTGGTGCGGTTGGGATCAATATTGTGTGCAGTGCGGCAGTGATCGTGTTCGTGACGGCGATGTGTACCGCATTTACAGGAAGATTAAAAAAGATCTCGGCGATCGAGGCGATACGCAGCGGCGGCAGCGGCGAGCGCTATCAAAGGCGCAGGGGACTCAGCCTGTATAAGAGAAAACATATGGGGACGGTCTCCTTTCTCGGATTAAATGACATTCTCTGCAACATGAAGCGGTATCTTGTACTTTTTTTCACATTCTGTATCAGCTTTGTGCTGATCACGGTTCCGCTCAACACGCTGACGACGATGGAGAGCGATGAGATGGCGTCGAAGTTCAGCCTGAATCCTGACGCGGCGGTCTATATGGACAGACTCGAGGCGGAGGGGGAGGCGCCGTACCACAATACAGCCGATCTGGAGAACGCCCTGCGCCGGATAGAGCGGGAGCTTGCCGAACAGGGATACGAGGCATCACTGAGCGTGGGGGCGCTATGCTTTATAAATTACACGGTGAACGATGAGGAAAAGGTGATCAAGCCGCTGACCAATTATCCGATCGGGGAGAACGGCGGTTATTGTGAATACAGTGCAGGAGAAGCGCCCCGGCTGGAGAATGAGATCGCTTTCTCCAGAAAGATCATGGAGGCGAACCGCCTGGAGATCGGCGACACGGTGACTGCCAGTGTGGGCGGAAGAGAACGGCGGTTTATCATTACCGGGTATTACAGTGACTATATGCAGCTGGGGGAGAGCGCCCGGCTGAATCCTGCGATCGATATGAGCGGGGAGCTCCTGTCGGGCTACTGGAAAGCGACGGTGATGATGGAGACAGCGCTTTCCCAGCAGGAGCTTGCAGATCGGATGAAACAACAGTTTCCGCAGTACGAGTGGGTGACGGCACAGGATGCGATCGACGCCAACATCGGCACGACCAAGGATACCATGAGCGCCATGCAGCTTCCGATGACGGTGATGCTGTGCCTGCTCATCATGCTGATCTCCCTGCTGATGATGAAGCTGTTCATCGTGCGGGAAAAAGGGCAGCTTGCCATGCTCCAGAGCATCGGGTGGCGGAGGCATGATATCCGCATGTGGCTGGTGATGCGCATGGTGTGGGTGGTTTTGCTGTCGATGGTCTTTGCGGTGCCGCTGTCCATGCTGTGTGACCGTTTTGTGCTGAGAAATATTTTTGCCATTATGGGTGCGGAGCTTCGGATCCAGGTGGAGCCGCTGAAGGCATATCTGTTATATCCTGCGGTGCTGCTTGTGGGAATTGTGGCTGCGACGTACTTTGCGACGGGGAGTGTGCGGAGGATCAACGCCAGTGATATGAAGATCGCGGAGTGAAAACAGAGGGTTTTGGTGGATAATAAGGAGAATTGTGGATATGAATGCATTGAAAGTAACGGATCTGTGTAAAACGTATATTGTGAACAGGAGGCAGAACAATGTCCTCAGAAATGTAAATCTGGAGATCGAGGAGGGGGAGATGGTCGGTATCATGGGACCGTCCGGCTCGGGAAAAACGACGCTGCTCTACACGGTCAGCGGTATGGACACGGCGACGGCGGGGACGGTTCGATTCTTCGGGGAGGAGATGACCGGGCTGTCCGCGAATCAGGTGAGCGATCTGCGCCTTCGGCGGATGGGATTTGTGTTTCAGCAGATGTATATGCTGAAAAATCTCTCCATCTATGATAATATTGTATTACCGGCATACCAGTCGGCGTCGGGAAAGGAGCAGCGCAGGGAGATCAACGAGCGCGCGAAGGTGCTGATGACAAAGCTCGGGATCAGCGAGGTGGCGGACAACGATATCAGCGAGGTCTCCGGCGGACAGCTCCAGAGAGCCTGCATCGCGCGGAGCATGATCAACAACCCGAAGATCATCTTTGCCGACGAGCCGACAGGCGCCCTGAACAAGCAGAATTCCAGGGAAGTCATGAAGGAGCTGAACAGGCTCAACGAGGAAGGGACGACGATCATGATGGTGACGCATGATGTGAAGGTGGCGTCGCGGTGTGAGCGTGTCTTCTATATAGAAGATGGCAATATCCGCGATGAGATGGATCTGGGAAAATATGCGGAGGATGGCGAACGCGCGCGTGAGCGGGAGCTGAACAACTGGCTGATGCGGCTTGGGTGGTGAAAACGAAACTTAGATCCTTAGCACTTCTAAGGATCTAAGTTTCGTTTGGAAGAATGCCGAAGGGCAGGCATTCTTCCGCTGAGTGAGATTGCTTGGAGGTGGGGAATGATGACTGACATTTTGTTGGTGGAGGACGAGGCTGAGCTGGCGGGGCTTTTGCGGATCTATATGGAAAAGGCGGGGTATACTGTGCAGTGGGCGGTCTCGGGGGAGGAGGCGCTTGACTTTCTGCATAAGGATACAGCGAAAATGCTGCTTCTGGATATCACATTGCCCGGTATGGACGGGTTTGCGGTGTGCAGGGAAGTGCGCAGGAACGGCAGCGTGCCGGTTCTGATCATCAGCGCCCGCGTCGGAAAGGAGGACCAGCTCAACGGATTCCGGCTGGGTGCGGACGATTACATGGAGAAACCGGTCGATCCCGATCTGCTGGTCGCAAAGATCGGTTCTCTCTTTGCGCGCGCATACAGGGCATCGGTGGAGAAAGACGTGTTGTATTCCGGCAGTCTTATGATCGACAGATCTGCACGCCGGGTTTACAGGGACAAGGTGCCTGTAGAGCTAAATGTAAAAGAGTACGAACTGCTTCTGCTGCTGGCTGAAAATCCGGGAAAGACGCTGGACAAAGACTATCTGTTTGATCAGATATGGGGTGCGGACAGTTTCAGCGAGAACCAGACACTGACGGTCCACATCAAGATGCTGCGCAACAAGATCGAGGAGGATCCCAGAAAACCGGTGCGCATCAGGACGGTGTGGGGAGTGGGGTACTGTTATGAGGAAATTTAGAGCGTTGCACAATAAATGGGAATAGGGTATAATATCTGTATTGATAGATAAGCCTGTCCGGGCGGAAATGAAGGCGATGAGGATCTGATAAACAGGGAGGTCAGGGCGTGGGACGATTCTTAAACAGGGACAATCAGAGATATGCGAAATTTTCGACAACGAAATATTTCGTGGACAAGACAGGAATGATCAACAGGCTGCTGGAAAAGGATGACGATGAGAAATTCCTTTGCTGCAGCCGGCCGCGCCGATTTGGGAAGTCGATCACAGCGCATATGCTCGTGGCGTATTTCAGCAGGGGCGCGGATTCGAGAAGCTTGTTTGAGCCGCTCAGATGCGTGAAGGATGCGGTGTTTTTAGAGAATCTCAACAAATACGATACGATTTTTATGGATATCCAGGCGCAGTTTGTGCAGGCGGCGGATAATGATATGAATCCCGGCCAGTATATCAGACGAAACATTCTGGGCGAGCTCCAAAAGGAGTATCCGGATCTGGTCAATGATTCGATGTCCGTCTCGACAGCGTTGTCTGTAGTTCATGCGGCGACCGGCAGTGAATTTGTGATCATATTTGACGAGTGGGATTATCCGATCCGGGAACTTGCCGGAAACAGCAGGGAGCGTTTGGATTATATCGAGTTTCTGCGCATGATGTTCAAGAACGCTGAGGCACAGGATTATGTCCGAATGGCATATCTGACAGGGATCCTTCCGATGGTTCGGGCAAAGGGGCAGTCCGCGGTGAACAATTTTGACGAATATACGATGATCGATGCGAGGGATCTGGGCGGAGACATTGGATTCGTGGAGGCGGAAGTGCGGGAGCTCTGCGAAAGATACGGTGTGTCAGTGGACGAGATGAAGCGTTGGTATGACGGGTATGATCTGGGCGGGGTGGAAGTGTACAATCCGCTGTCCGTGGTGCGGGCGGTGGAGAGCGGAAGGTTCCGGCAGTATTGGACGGAGACAGGAACTTACGAGGACATACGCAGTCTGATCGAGCATGATTTTGACGGCTTAAAGGAGGCTGTCATTCAGATGCTCTCCGGTAACCGGATTCCGGTGAATGATCCTCTGTCATCCTTTTTGAAATATTCTAAAGAAGCGCTGGCGGCGGTGCTGGAGGGAGATCAGGAGCGGGTTGCAGGGCTGGTGCAGAAGGTGCACGACGATTTTATCTCCAGCATTGAATACAATGATGAAAACTCGCTGAGCTGTACGGTCATGATCGCGCTGCTCGCCTCGTTTGCGTATTATCAGAGGCCGGTCCGCGAGTTTCCTTGCGGGAAAGGATTTGCAGATCTGGTCTATCTGCCGCTGCCGCAATGTCCGCAGAGACCGGTGATCGTCGTGGAGCTGAAATGGAACCAGAGCGCCGACACGGCGATCGCCCAGATCAGGGAAAAGCGGTATCCCGATTCGCTGAAGGATTATTACGGGGATATCGTGCTCGTGGGGATCAGCTACGAGAAAAAGGCAAGGGAGCACACTTGTGTGATCGAGTATGTGGAGAGGTAGCGCGGCGGAAAAATGCCCTTGATGTTGTCAGGGGCATTTTTCAGTGTACACGGGCACTCGGAGGAAACATGTCAGCAGACCCGTGTAGACAAAATTTGTATGGGGGACTGTTATGAGGAACTTTAACAAACTGGTGATACTGTCTCTCGTGATCTACGCAGTCCTGGCTGTCTTCGCGGCGGGCGTGATACAGACGCGGCAGGATGGGAGGGGACAATCTTACAAAGTGGAGATCAACCGGATCATGGGGGAGATCGAAGCGGGCATGACAGGAACTGAAAAAGTGACAGATGTGTCAGAAATGCTGGATAGGCTTGACCTGCGCGCATATCCGTCTGTCGAGGCAGTTGTGTATCTTCCTGTTTCCGGGACAGACAGGGAGGCGGCAATGAATTTTTACAGCGGTGCGAACGGGCTGCAGAGCGCCGTCTATCCGCTGTATCAATACGAAGATCGCGGCATAAGGGCAGACACATCGCGTGCGGGGGACCGGGAGCCGGGATCCGGCGGAGAAGTGATCGCGGGCTATCTCAGATTTGACTATCGCGGAGCCGATCCGGGCAGGCAGTATCTGCTGCTGACACAGGGCGCACTGCTCGTGATGGAGCTGTTTTTGCTGGGAGTACTGTTTTATCTCGGACGCCATCTGATCCAGCCCTTTCACAGAATGCAGGATCTGGCTTATGAGCTGTCCAAAGGAAACCTGCAGGGCGATGTCAAGGCGGACAGGAGCCAGTATTTTGGAAAATTCCTGTGGGGGCTGAGCGAACTAAAAGACGCCCTGCGCACAAGCCGCAGGCGGGAGCTGGATCTTCAGCGGGAGAAAAAACTGCTCCTGCTCTCCCTGTCACACGACATCAAGACGCCGCTGAGCATGATCAGCCTCTACGCGAAGGCGCTGGAGGACGGCATCTATCAGACCGGAGACGAACAGCAAAACGCGTACCGCCAGATCGGGGAGAAGGCAGGGCAGATCGAGGAATTTGTCGGTGAGATCGTGAAAGCGTCCAGGGAGGATATCGTCCGGATCGAGGTCGTGAAGGGTGAGTTTTATCTGAAAGAGCTGATGCAGTGGGTGGAAACGGTCTACGGGGAAAAATGTGTGCTGCGCAAGTGCGCACTGACGATCGGAACGTATCAGAACCGCATTTTTCAGGGGGATCTCAACCGTCTGATGGAGGTCTTTGAGAATTTGTTTGAAAATGCATTCAAGTACGGGGACGGGCGCAGGATACAGATCACATTCTATGAGGAAGATTACTGCCAGCTGGTGCGCGTGTTCAACACGGGAGAACCTGTCGCGGAAAAGGATTTTGTGCACCTGTTTGACAGTTTCTTCCGTGGCGGGAACACGAGGGGGCAGCAGGGAAACGGTCTGGGGCTCTATATCTGCCGCGAGATCATGCACAGGATGGACGGAGAGATCTTTGCGGAGTGCGAGGCGGAAGGGATGGCGTTTGTCGTCGTGCTGCCGCTGCAGGGCGTGGGGATCTGTTGATGAAAGATTGGAGAATGATGATGAAGAGAAAAATGAAAGTGATACTGTTGCTACTTATGATGACAGGTATCTGGACAGGGTGTCGGGGGCGGGAGGATGCGCGGCTCACTGACCGCGCAGAGGATACCGTAAGGACACAGGACAGCAGTGGTGATATTGGGAGTGACGCGGAGGATCCGGAAAATCCTGAGAATCCTGAGGATCTTGAGAATCATAAGGATCTTGAGAACCCTGAGGATCCTGAGATAACAGAGACAGGAACAGAAGCGGACAGCGCAGAAAGCATTGGAGCGGAAGCAGGGGCAACAGAGAAAACGGACACTGACCTTGAAACCGAAACCGGTTTTGTCCCGGATGCGGCAGACCGTTTTTATCATACGGCATTGACGGAGGAGCTCAAAGCGCGTATCACCGGGTGTTCCTATCCGGATACGGAGGAGCCGCTGCAGATCTCCTATGAGGATCTGTCATATGTCCATGTCCTCCACTATGATTTTGAGGGGCAGATACAGGAGGGCGAGCTGATCTGCAACCAGGCGGTCGCGCAGGATCTGGTGGAGATTTTCTATGAGCTGTACCTGAGCCAGTACCCGATCGAGAAGATCCGTCTCATAGACGAATACGGCGCGGACGATGAGGTATCGATGGCGGACAACAACACGTCCTGCTTTAACTACAGGCCGGTTCCGGGGAGCTTGAAGCTCTCCAACCACTCGTACGGCCTTGCCATCGACATCAATCCCCTGTACAATCCCTATGTGCGTACAAAGGACGGCAGGGAGCTGGTCTCGCCGGATAACGCCTTGCCATATGCGGACCGCAGTGCGGATTTTCCGCATAAGATCGACAAAAATGACCTGTGCTACAGGATTTTTATGGAACACGGATTTACATGGGGCGGGGCATGGAACAGCAGCAAGGATTATCAGCATTTTGAAAAAAAGTTGGAAGATCAGTAACTTCGCTGCATCCTTGGATTGTAGAAAAGAAAGCCCCCGATCAAGAGAATAGACGCTTGTCACAAGGTCCCCGATAATGTATGAGCTGACGCCCGGGGCGGATGTCCACCCCGCCTGCGCCGCCTGCAGCGCGGCACTGTTTACAGGAATCGGTGTCTGTGATACGTACAGTGCTGCTTTTGCGACGATGGCATGGAAACTGGGTGTGCCGATGTATCTGGTGGTCGGGGCGACCAGCACGACAAAGGGAGGTTATACGCCGCATGTGTGGTGTCAGATGGATGCTCCCGACGGGACAGTCTATGTGTTTGACCCGCATATTGATTATCTGAATACACTGCGCGGGTCGGGGGCGCCAGGCAATGTGCGTTTCGGACCGACACAGGCTCAGGCGTCAGTTCCTGGTAACAATACGGCGCAAAAAAACTGGAAATTTCCATTTACTTGATTGAGTTTCAGTCAGATATACAGTATAATAAAAAAAGTATCGCTGTATACATGTATTAATGTATTAAATAAGAAGTGTAACGATTCTGTGCAGTGGGCAATGTGAACAGGACGTTATCTGTTGCTGATCGGACAGGATCTGGCTTTTTGCGTGTTACTGGAACAGAGTGAACAGTAACCGTTACCTTGTGGGGAGCGTCCGGCATTTTCGGAAGCGCCCTGCATTTTCAAAGAGGAAGAGGCCATGGAAATGGACAGTATGATGAACGAGTATGATTCGAAGCTGTTTGACGTGCTGGCGCAGTCGTCAAACAGGACATTTTTCTTTGCCAGCAACATGAAAGACAATACGGCGCGGTGGTCGAAGGGGGCGGTGGAGTACTTCGGCCTGGGGAGTGAGATCCTCTATCCGGCTGATATAGAGTGGCTGAAGCGGATCCACCCGGACGACAAGAGGGCGTACCTCAAGGACTTTGAGGATATGGCAAATCATGTCAGCGCATACCACGACGTGGAGTACCGGATGCTCAATGCCGAGGGTGAGTATGTGTGGGTCAACTGCAAGGGGTACATGACCTATGACGATGAGGGCAGGATGGATTTTTTTGCCGGGTTTGTCACGAACATGGGCGTTCGCAACAAGATCGATCCGGTGACGGGGCTGTGGACGCTCCAGGAGTTCCGCAAGGACGTGGAGGATCTGCTCTACGACAGCAAAAGCGGTGCGGCGGTCATGATCGGACTGAAAAATTTTAAGCGGATCAACGACGAGCACGGGTATTCATACGGCGACAAGACGCTCTATGCGATCGCCCACAAAATGCTGTCGGTCAGGTCACGGGGGACGCGCATCTACCGCATGGACGGTTCTGACTTCGCGCTTTTGATCGAGGGCGGAAGCTGTGAGGAGGTGGGCAGGGAGATCGAGAAGCTCCGACAGGCGTTCCTCACGCTCAATGTAGAGCAGGGATATGTGCATCTGGATTTCCGGGCGGGCGCAGTGCTGTTTCCGCAGAACGGCAAATACATCGACCAGATCATGAGCAGCATGCTCGTGGCGCTGGAAAATGCCAGGAATAAGGGCATCATGGGGGTGTCCTTCTACACGGAGGAGATGCGCCTGAAAAAGACCAGGCTGCTGAGCCTGCGGGACGCCATGCGCGAGAGCGTCAATGACAATTTCAGGGGATTTTTGATCGTGCTGCAGCCGATCATCGATTCCAGAACCGGGCGGGGAACAGGCTGTGAGACGCTCCTTCGCTGGGAGGACGAGCGGTTTCCGGGGATCGGACCGATGGAATTCGTTCCGATCCTGGAGGATACGGCGTACATCATCCCGGTGGGAAAGTGGATCATCGACCAGGTGCTGCGGGATCTCAGGGAGTGGGAGGATCAGGGGAACAATCCGATCGAGAAAGTTCATGTCAACGTCTCCTACATGCAGCTGCACGATGACGATCTGGTCGATTACACGACGGGTAAGCTCGAGGAGTACGGCATCGCGCCGGAGCGCCTCGTGCTGGAGCTGACGGAGAGCTGCAGGATCGGGCGCATCGACGAGCTGACCGGGCGGCTGCAGAAGTTCAAGGACCGGGGGATCGGCATCGCGCTCGATGACTTTGGCACCGGCTACGCGTCGCTTGCGGTGCTCAAGGATATCCCGACAGATATTGTCAAGCTGGATCACACGATGATCAGATCGGTGGTCGGCACAGAAAAGGAGCGGAAGCTGATCGAGTTCATCATCTCTTTCTGCAACAATGTGGGGATCATCGTCTGCGCGGAAGGCGTCGAGAATACGACGATCATGGGAATCGTGAACGCGGCGGGCGCGGAGCTGCTTCAGGGGTATTATTTTGACAAGCCGCTGCGCGTCGAGGAGTTTTACAGGAAATATGTGAAGCAAATGTGAGGGAGACTGTTATGAAAAGATTGATAGCTTTTTGGATTTCGATGATGCTGGGGGCAGCGCTGATGACAGGCTGCGGCACAGCGAAGCAGGCGCAGCCTGACGCGGGACCGGTGACGGTCAATGTCACCGCGCTGAAAGGACCTACCGCTATGGGAATGGTGGCGTTCATGGACAGGGCGGATTCCGGTGAGCTTGCGGACAACAATTATCATTTTGAGATCGCCGCCGCGGCGGACGAGGTGACGCCCAGGCTGGTGCAGGGGAAGGTGGATATCGCCGCGGTGCCCGCGAACCTTGCATCTGTGCTTTACAACAATACGGAGGGCAAAGTGGAGGTGCTCGCGGTCAACACGCTGGGCGTGATCTACATCGTGGAAAGCGGCGACACGGTATCGAATATCAGCGACCTGAGAGGAAAGACGATCTATGCCAGCGGAAAGGGCGCGACGCCCGAGTATGCCCTGAATTATATTCTTGCGCAGAATGGCATCGATCCTGAAAAAGATCTGACGATCGAGTGGAAGAGCGAGCACGCGGAGTGTCTGTCAGCGCTGATGGCGGAGGAAAATGCGATCGCAATGCTGCCGCAGCCATTCGTGACCACGGCGCAGACCAAGAGCGACAAGATCCGGGTCGCGCTGGATCTCACGCAGGAGTGGGACAGGATCGGCACGGATTCCGCCCTGCTGACAGGGGTGGTCGTGGCGCGGAAAGAGTTCGTGGACGCCAATCCGGCGGCGGTCGAGGCGTTTATGGAACACTATGCTGAGTCTGTGGCATTTGTCAATGAAAATGTGGAGGACGCGGCGGCGCTGATCGAGAAGTACGACATCGTTCCGGCGGCGGTTGCCGTCAAGGCGGTTCCGGCCTGCAATATCGTGTTCATCACGGGCGACGAGATGAAGCAGAAGCTTTCGGGATATCTGGCAGTTCTTCTGGAGCAGAACCCGAAATCCGTGGGCGGTTCGCTGCCGGCAGATGACTTTTATGCACAGCCCCGCGCAGGGGAAACCGATCGTTGAAACGGAAAGAAAAGCATGAAATCCGTCTGTGGGCAGTGCTGTTCTGGATCGCCGTGTGGCAGCTGGCGAGCATGCGGCTGGACAGCGATATTCTGCTGGTGTCGCCGTTCCGGGTTTTGTGCAGGCTTGGCGAGCTCGCGCTGACGGCGGCATTCTGGCGGGCAGTCTGCTTCACGCTATCGCGCATCGCGTCGGGTTTTTTCCTGGCGGCAGTGTCGGGCGTGCTGCTGGCAGCTGTGGCGTCCCGTTATAGCAGGATCCGGGAGCTTCTGATGCCTGTCATGCTGACCGTCAAGTCTGTGCCGGTCGCGTCGTTTATCATCCTTGCGCTGATCTGGTTTTCGTCGGCAAACCTCTCTGTATTGATCTCGTTTCTGATGGTGCTGCCGATCATCTACACAAGTGTGCTGGATGGTATCCGGAGTGTGGACAGGCAGCTTCTGGAGATGGCGCAGGTGTTTCGGATTCCGGGACTGCGCGTGGTGCGGTACATTTACGTGCCGCAGGTCATGCCCTTTTTTTACCCGGCGTGCAGTGTGGCGCTTGGGATGAGCTGGAAAGCCGGGGCGGCCGCGGAGGTCATCGGCATCCCGAGAGGTTCGATCGGCGAGCGCCTGCAGCAGGCCAAGGTGTATCTGGACACGCCGGATCTGTTCGCGTGGACGCTGGTGATCGTGGCGGCCAGCCTTTTTTTTGAGAAGATCGTCTTGCTTCTGGTAGGCAGGGTTGCCAGGGCGTGCAGCGCGATGCACGCGGGAAGATAACAGGAAAGAGGTGCAGCGCGATGCACGCGGGAAGACAAAGCTGTGGCGGAGAGATTCGGCAGGAAGCGGATATCTGAAACGGCTGGAGAAAGAGTTCGGCTGAAATAAAAAGACTGAATAAAAAGACGGGATAAAAAGGATGGATAGAAATGGAATTGAAAGAACTTTCGGCAGAGCATCTGACAGAGATCTATGATCAGTACATGGTGATCGACTTTCCGCAGGATGAGCTCAAACCATTGGAACGCATTTTATATATGATCCGGACGGGGCTGAGCTGTGCCTATGGCATCTATGAGGGTGAGGAACTGCGGGGGTACGCGACCTTTATCATTCCGGACGGGCTGCGGTATGGCCTTCTGGATTATCTGGCTGTGATTCGGGAATACCGCGGAACGGGTGTCGGGCATGTGTTCTTTGATCTGATCGGGGACACGCTTGCCGAGAGATATCCCGCGCTCAGGGGATTTTTCATCGAATCAGAGGATATAGCCTATGCGGCGGATGCGAAGGAGCGCCGGATCCGGGAGAAGCGGATCTCATTTTATGAGCAGAACGGGTGTCTGCACACGCCTCTTGGATCAAGGCTGTTTGGCGTGACCTATAGCGTTCTGCTGTATGATTACCGCGGCGACACCGATGCCGCCGCGTCGATCGGGGACGTGGACGGCATCTATCGCGCGATGTTCCCCGAGCGTCACTATGAGCAGGATGTGGAGTTGTGGGAGATCGCGGAACCGGAGCGCGTTAAAGAGTCCGTCTGCCCAAGGCAGATACGGACTTCTGCGAAAGCGGTCATTATACGAGATGGCAAATTGCTTGCGATCAAGCTGAATGACGGCGGGGAGGAATGGTACATTTTACCCGGCGGAGGCCAGGACTGTGAGGAAGTGCTTCCCCAGACGGTTGAACGGGAAGTCCGGGAAGAGACAGGTATAGAGGTTCAATGCAAAGATCTGCTCTTTGTCATAGAGGGGGTTCACGGCGAGCGCTTTCACAGGATCGATCTGGTATTTTTGTGTGATTATCTGGGAAATGACCCCGATGCAACCCTTCATAAGGATACGAACCAGATTGGATATGACTGGCTGGATCTGTCTGTATTGAACAGACTGCCGTTGTTCCCGTCAAAGCTCCGCCGTCCGATCATGGATTTTTATGAGGGAAAAGAATATGTGAAATATCTTGGAAATGAGGAGATCGGTGATCCGGAATAAAACTGTCGCCCCATTTCATTCAGAAAGAAACTTGGCACATTTGCGCAGAGGTGTGGGAGATGGGAGATATCCATATCAGAAATTTATCAAAGTCGTTTGGCGGTAAAAAAGTGTTTGACGGCTTGAACCTGACGATCAAAAGCGGAGTGACCACCTGCATCATGGCGTCCTCCGGCGCCGGAAAGACGACGCTGCTGCGGATCCTCATGGGGCTGGAAGCCACGGACGGCGGAAGGGTGGCCGGATCGGAGGGAAAACGGTTCAGCGCCGTCTTTCAGGAGGAGCGGTTGTGTGAGTACATGACGGCGGCGGACAATATCAGACTTGTCCTGCCCCCGCTCACAGGTCTGCCTGTAATCCTTGAGGGGATGGACAGGCTTGGGCTGTCCGGCAGCAGGGATCAGCCGGTTTCCGAACTTTCGGGCGGCATGCGCAGGCGGGTGAGCATTCTGCGGGCGCTGCTTGCGGAGTACGACGTGCTCTTTCTCGACGAGCCGTTCAAGGGGCTGGACGAGGCGCTCAAAGGGCAGGTGATGGCATATGTGAAAGAAAAAACTGCCGGAAAGACGGTAGTTTTCGTCACGCATGACAGGGCGGAGGCAGCTGTTCTGGCTGACGAGATGGTGGAACTGACTAAAAACAAATTAACCATTGCATAAAAGCGGGCAGGTATAGTATATTTAATGATGGAACGTGCAGGCAGGAATATTGAACTCTGCCTGTCATGGTTTCGCGGTTTTAGAAGATCATTATACTTACATATTATTATAGAAAGGATTGGTGTACAAAATGATTCAATTACTGGAGACAGGGGTTTATCTTGTAAACGGCACGGAGCTGGTCGCGGACAATGCGGAAGCGGCAGCTGCCATCAGGGCAAAGACAGGCAGGGAAGTGGACAAAGCGGAGGCGTCCAGGGAGACAATCGCCTATGGCATTCTAAGAGAGCACAACACTTCTGACAATATGGACAAGCTCAGGATCAAATTCGATAAACTGACGTCGCATGATATCACCTTCGTGGGCATCATACAGACAGCGCGCGCATCGGGGCTGACGAAGTTTCCCGTGCCGTATGTGCTGACCAACTGCCACAACTCGCTCTGTGCAGTGGGCGGGACGATCAATGAGGACGATCACGTGTTTGGACTCACCTGTGCAAAGCGCTACGGCGGAGTTTACGTGCCGCCTCATCAGGCAGTCATCCATCAGTATGCGCGGGAGATGCTCGCGGGCGGCGGCAGGATGATCCTCGGCTCGGACTCCCACACGCGGTATGGCGCGCTCGGCACGATGGCGATGGGCGAGGGCGGACCGGAGCTTGTCAAGCAGCTTCTGAACCAGACATACGATATCAATATGCCGGGCGTCGTGGCGGTTTATCTCGAGGGCGAGCCGGTCAAGGGCGTCGGGCCGCAGGACGTGGCGCTCGCCATCATCGGCGCAGTGTTCAAAAATGGCTATGTGAAAAATAAAGTGATGGAGTTTGTGGGACCGGGCGTATCGTCATTGTCGGCGGATTTCAGGATCGGCATCGATGTCATGACGACGGAGACGACATGCCTCTCTTCGATATGGAGAACGGATGACATCATCAAGGAGTTTTATGAGATCCACGGCAGGAGTGAGGATTTTGCGGAGCTGAATCCGGGTGGGGTGGCTTACTATGACGGCTGTATCAAGGTCGACCTGGGCAAGATAAAGCCGATGATCGCGATGCCGTTCCACCCGAGCAACACCTACACGATCGAGGAGCTGAACGCGAATTTATCCGATATCCTCGATGACTGCGAGAAGAAGGCGCTCGTCAGCTTAGACGGCGCGGTGGACTTTAAGCTTAGGGACAAAGTGAGGGACGGCAGGCTCTATGTGGAGCAGGGGATCATCGCAGGCTGCGCGGGCGGCGGATTTGAGAATATCTGCGCGGCGGCGGATATTTTGGACAATGCGAGCATCGGACCAGATGAGTTTACACTGAGTGTCTATCCGGCTTCCATGCCGATCTATATGGAACTGGTGAAAAACGGCTGTGCGGCGAAGCTGATGCAGACCGGCGCGGTGTTAAAGACGGCGTTCTGCGGTCCGTGCTTTGGCGCGGGGGATACGCCGGCGAACAATGCCTTTTCGATCCGCCATTCCACGAGAAATTTCCCGAACCGCGAGGGATCCAAGCTCCAGAGCGGACAGATCGCTTCCGTCGCGCTGATGGATGCGCGCTCGATCGCTGCGACCGCGGCAAACAAAGGTTATCTCACGCCGGCTACGGAATTTGACGGGAACTTTGCAAAGTATAAGTATTTCTTTGACAGGAAAATTTATGAGAACCGCGTGTTTGACTCCAAGGGCGTTGCCGATGAGTCAGTGGAGATCAAGTTCGGCCCGAACATCAAGGACTGGCCGGCGATGGTCGCACTCACAGACAACCTGATGCTGAAAGTCGTCTCGGAGATCCATGATCCGGTGACAACGACAGACGAGCTGATCCCCTCCGGGGAAACGTCCTCCTACCGTTCGAATCCGCTGGGACTGGCAGAGTTCACGCTCTCGCGCAAGGATCCGAACTATGTGAGGCTCGCAAAGGAGATCCAGGCCGCGGAGCTTGCGCGGGAGGAGAAGGTATGTCCCGTGCAGAAGTTTCCGGAACTCGAAGCCGCATGGCGCGTGATGAAGACGATCACGCCGGACGCGGACCGCAGCAACACGGGCATCGGCAGCACGATCTTTGCCGTGAAGCCGGGCGACGGCTCCGCGAGGGAGCAGGCGGCGAGCTGCCAGAAGGTACTCGGCGGCTGGGCGAACATCGCACACGAGTACGCGACCAAGCGGTACCGCTCGAACCTGATTAACTGGGGGATGCTCCCGTTCATCATCAAGGAGGGCGAACTGCCGTTTCAGAATCTGGACTACATCTATATCCCGGGGATCCGCAAAGCGGTCGAGGAGAAGGCGGATACGATCAAGGCTTACGTCGTGGGCGGTGCTTCCGGTGAGGAGAAAAAGACAGAATTTGAGATGACGCTCGGCGAGCTGACGGACGAGGAGCGCGAGATCATATTAAAGGGCTGTCTGATCAATTACAACCGGGTTTAGGGATCCAATAAAATGCAGAGGGCTGTCGGAAATCTCCTGACAGCCCTTTCATAATGCGCACAGTTCTTATTTAGTTGACAGGAGTTTCCTGTCAGGGAGACGGTTGATCCCCGGCGATATAATTTTCCACCCGCTGTTTTATATTTTCCCTGAGATTTTCATAATAGAACGCATAGTCGTTATTATGAAAACTCTCGGGTCCGAAAAGCTCCACCGCGTCTATATAGGCGGCCTCTGCCGTACAGACCACTACACCGCGCTCGGTATCAAGCCGGGCGTCAGCGAAATTTTTTTTGACCTCATAATAGCCGGTATCCTTGTTGAACATCCTGCTTCCGAGATTTTCATCGGAAGCGGCATAAGTGCTGTCCCGTTTCCAGTTGATCGGATTGATGCTGACCGCGCCGTCCTCCACGACGATATTATGCTGCCCTTTATTTCCAGGACCTTCTGTATTCCAGGACACGACAACCCCCGTATCTTCCGCGCCCTCCGCGAATTTCAGATAGGGGTGCGCTTCGAGCCAGTCCGAGGTGACGGAGTATCCGATCACATACGCGGCAACCATGCGCTCGCGGTATTCCGGATGTGCAGCCATATATTCCCCGAGAACGATTTTTGCCATGATAGAACCCTGGGAGTGCCCGGCGATGATAAACGGCCTGTCGTTATTGTAGTGTTCGAAATAATAGTCCAGCGCCGCGTAGACATCTGTGCGCTGTTCTTTTTTCTGAAAGGACTCCAATGCCTGGGAATCCAGTCCCGTGACCTCATAGATATTGCTCTGCCGGTAATAGGGTACAAACACATTGGTTGATTCCTCAAAGACGGTTGCCTGGTTTTCGTAAACGACCTGTGCCCGCTGCCGGACGGCCTGATTGTCGATCGTGCAGATTGGCAGCGCGTCCTTCGAATCGTCGAGATAGCAGGTAGGATAGAGATAAAAGGTATCTACTGCATGTGTGATCTCCGGTATGGTCATCCAGTTTTCTGTGTCCGAGTAATCGGACGGCGTCCCCACAAGCCCTGCTATGATCGCACCGCTTTGGCCCGCCCCTGTCTGAAGGCCGGATTCTGCTGTGCCGGCCGGCTCTGCGTTCCCGCATCCCATCAGGGAAATACTAAGCAGCAGACAGACAGCCATTGTCAGGATGCCTGTTCGAAAAGTCTTATTTTTCATGATCCACTTTTTCCTCCGTATGCTTTGAAAGTTTTTGTTTTCAGCATAAACATAAAATGCCTGTTTTTCAACCTGTCAAGAACAGATCGCGCATTTTAGCGTGTGGTTTGCAGAAAGTATAGCGCCCGCTTACATTTAAAGGCGCAGCAATAGCAAAAAATGCCGAAAAAAGGCAGATACGAAACCCGTTATTCGGGATAAAAACCGTAAGCAGCTCTCGTTTGTTAAAAAATTTTGAATAAAACACACAAAACACTACCATTTTTTTGAAGTTTATAGTATAATTGTAACTATTCAGAGCATGATTACGATCTGACATTTTATGTCGGCATGTAAAATATATTGGGCGTGCTCAAATTAGGATTGGAGGTATTTTATGGCAAAAGAAATGATTGCAATGCTGCTTGCCGGCGGTCAGGGCTCGCGTCTCTACACACTGACGCAGAAGCTGGCAAAACCTGCAGTTCCGTTTGGTGGAAAGTATCGTATTATCGATTTTCCGCTGTCGAACTGCGTCAATTCGGGAATCGATACCGTGGGTATCCTCACCCAGTATCAGCCGCTTGTACTGAACGAGTACATCGGAAACGGACAGCCCTGGGATCTGGACAGACTGCACGGCGGCGTGCATGTACTGCCGCCCTATCAGCAGGCGACTGGCTCCGACTGGTACAAAGGCACAGCAAATGCAATATACCAGAACATCAATTTTATCGAGCGGTATGATCCCGAGTATGTGATCATCCTGTCAGGCGATCAGATCTGCAAGCAGGATTACAGCGATTTCCTCAGATTCCACAAGGAAAAAGGCGCTGAGTTCAGCGTGGCAGTCATGGAAGTGCCCTGGGAGGAGGCAAGCCGCTTCGGACTGATGGTCGCGGACGAGAATGACAAGATCACAGAGTTCCAGGAGAAGCCGAAGGAGCCGAAGTCCAACCTGGCTTCCATGGGTATCTACATATTCAACTGGGATATCTTAAAGAAGTATCTGATCGAGGATGAGAATGATCCGGAGTCCGAGAATGATTTCGGTAAGAATGTGATCCCGAGCCTGCTTCGGGACAATAGAGAGATGTATGCGTACCACTTCTCAGGTTACTGGAAGGATGTGGGAACCATTTCTTCCCTGTGGGAGGCGAACATGGAGGTGCTCGATCCGGAGAACAGCGGCATCAACCTGTTTGACGACGACTGGCGCATCTACAGCAGGAACAGCGGTATGACAGGACACCGTATCGGTGAGGAAGCAGTGCTCGAGAACAGTATGATCACGGATGGCTGCAGCATTGACGGATCCGTGAAGCACTCGATCCTCTTTGCCGGCGTCAAGGTAGAGAAGGGTGCAGTGATCGAGGATGCGGTGATCATGGGCGGCAGCACGATCAGGGAAGGCGCCCAGATCAGACACTGTATCATCGCGGAGAATGTGGTGATCGAGAAGAATGCTGTCGTAGGGGAGATGCCCGATGGAAATAAGAAAGGCGTCGCGACAGTGGGCTCCAACGTGACGATCGGCGAGGGTGCTGTCGTAGGGCCTGACGCGATGGTGTCAGCAGATGTAAAGGGAGGTGACAAGGCATGATCAATTCAAACGCAGATTCAGCAATGGGCATTTTGTTCCCAAACAGCTATGATTCCTTAGTGCCAGAGCTCGTCACGGAGAGACTGATGGCATCGATACCGTTTGCAAGCCGTTACAGGCTGGTGGATTTCATGCTTTCAAGTATGGTAAACTGCGGTATCGACAATATATCACTGATCGTAAAGAGAAATTATCATTCCCTGATGGATCATCTGGGATCCGGCAGAGAGTGGGATCTGACGCGCAAGAAGGGCGGTCTGAACATCATTCCTCCTTTTGCGCAGAAGACAGTGAACATATATAACGGCAGGGTTGAGGCGATCGCGAGCATCATTGATTATCTCAAACGTCAGAAGGAAAAATACGTCATCATGGCGGACACGAACGTTGCGGTCAATTTCAACTTCAACAAGCTGCTCCAGAAGCATATCGACAGCGGCGCGGATGTGACGATCGCATACACGAGGGAGGAGATCCCCAAGGCGCTGCGCGACATTGATATGACGAAGAAGGATCTGTACTATACACTGGATATCGATGCGGAGGGCAGAGTACAGAAGATCGTGGTAAACAATAAGGAGAGCGGCGATAACAATGTCTCGATGAACATCTATGTCATCGAGAGAGAGCTTCTGATCGAACAGATCAGGGAGGCGTATGTCAACGGGCTTACGTATTTCGAGCGCGATATCATATCGCCGCAGCTTGACAAGCTCAATGTGCAGGCATATCAGCATGACGGCTACTATGCGCGCATCCTTGACCTCAATACATATTTTGCTGAAAATATGAAGATGCTGAAGGAAGAGAATATCAATGCGCTGTTCTCTCCGAATCCTGTATATACCAAGATCCGCGACGACAATCCGACAAGATACGCGGCAGGCTCCCACGCCAAGAATGTGATGGCGGCGGACGGCTGCGTGATCGAGGGCGAAGTCGAGAACAGCGTCCTGTTCAGGGGCGTCAAGGTCGGCAAGGGTGCAAAGGTCAGAAACTGCGTGCTGATGCAGGATACAGTGATCGAGACCGGCGCGACAGTCGAGTACGCGATCACGGACAAGAACGTGAAGATCACGGCTTACAAGGAGCTGAAGGGAACAGAGTCCTTCCCTGTATTCGTGGAAAAGCGCAAGAAGGTCTGAATAGATCATATATCGTCAGCAGGAGGGAGAGATCCCTCCTGTCTGATTTTCCTGCTGTGCCTTACTTTTCACGAGGATCCGGTTAAGTCTTTCGCGCTTTCTGCCGATAATAGTATCAAAGAAACAGAAAAAAGGAGAAAATGGCCTGGTGATGCAGAGCAAGCGGAACGGATTCTCCGCTGGCGGACTGGTTCTGGATGCGGTTGGCTGGTGCGAAAGGGACGTAACTTATGCAGATCAGGCGGGAAAGGAATTGCAGGTATTTTGATCATGGCAATCGGGAAACTTCATAATGTGAGGTGAGAATAGCATCGGTTCATGGCGGACGGGTGCTATTTTTTGCACACAGGCATCCACAGTGAGCAAACGAGGAAAGCATTTGGAGGGATCATATTGTTTCAGAAGAAGGAAGTAATATACAGCGGAACGATCGGCGTGTGTGTCGTGGAGGATATTGTGAGGCTTGCGGACAGCAAAAAGGAAGCCTACAATTATTACCTGCTGCGGTCCGTGTATGACCGCACGAAAAAGGCGTACATACCGGTGGAAAATCATACAGTACAGCTCAGGAACCTGATCACGCTGCAGGAGGCGCTGGCGCTTCGGGAGGCGGCGGATTTTGACGAGAGGAGCGAGCAGGAGAGAGGCGAAGCGGCATACGTGATCGAAAAGGCACAGGCGCCCAAAGGGAAAAAGCAGTCCAGGGAGCGGAAAGTGTCAGAAAATTCAGAAAACATTGTACAAAGTGACTGATAAAATATGGTAAATTCGACAATATTTGACAAAATCATAAAAAACTATTGCAATTACTGAAAAGAAGTGTTACTATACAATTACACAAAGGAAGAAGAGAAAAACAAGGTACAGAAGATGGTTACATAGGATAACATCGATGGACAAGTACCAAAGAAAAAGACCGGAATGGCGAATCGATTTACAAAAGACAAATTGTAGGGATACCAAAGATAAAAGGATAACAGTACAAAAAAGCTTTTGTAAAGCATTTGATAAATCAAATGTAGTATTCGGCAACCTGCAACATTCAGGATAGAGGGTATGAATGGGAAAGGAGATGAGTCCCTTGGCAATCGCAGAGACGTAACTCTGACAGGAAGAAATCCCTTAATAGATATGTGAAGGAAGAGAAGCGGCTGGACATTGACAGCAGGGCGGAAAATTAAGAAGTGTATTTCGAAGAGAATGTCAGGGAAGCGGATAACAGAGCAGATCGTTTACAGAACTTCAGGGTACTGTGTAGCAGGCAGAAGTACAGAAAGGCGGAAAGTGTCGGGATCTGAAGAGGACAGTGGAAGCCTGGAGCAAAACGTAACAAAGCTGACAAAAGAATAAGGACGGATCAGAGGAATCCGGGAAAGAGGAAAAAAATTGAATACTGAATCTCATTAGAGCGGTCGTTGTATCAATCAGAGTGAAAGATATGACGACCGCTTGTTTTTTTGTTGCCATAATGAAGGACTTGTGTTATACTTCCTACAGTCTATGAAGGAATCATTGTCAAATCGCAGAACGGAGAGTATGATGGAAAAATTGAGACAGTTTATGAAGCGGAAGGATATCGAGATATCCGGAAAGCGTTATGGTATCGATGCGCTGGGGGCGATGGCGCAGGGGTTGTTTGCATCCCTCCTGATCGGAACGATCATTTCGACGATCGGAGAAAGGGCAGGGATCGAGCTGCTGGTGACGATCGGCGGATATGCCAAGGCTGTGACGGGGGAGGCCATGGCGGTCGCGATCGGGTATTCGCTGCACTGTCCCCCGCTGGTGTTGTTTTCACTGGCCGCGGTGGGACATGCCGCCAATACGCTGGGCGGTGCGGGCGGGCCGCTGGCCGTGCTGCTGATCACGATCCTGGCTGCGGAGCTGGGGAAGGCCGTCTCCAAAGAGACGAAGATCGATATCCTCGTGACGCCGCTGGTGACGATCCTGGCCGGTGCGCTGTCTGCGACGCTGTTTGCACCGGCGATCGGCAGTGCGGCGAGTGCGGTCGGCAAGGCGATCATGTGGGCGACCGAGCTGCAGCCGTTTCTGATGGGGGTGATCATATCGGTGATCGTCGGGATCGCGCTCACGCTTCCGATCAGCAGTGCGGCGATCTGCGCGGCGCTTGGTCTCACAGGGCTTGCCGGCGGGGCGGCACTCGCCGGATGCTGTGCGCAGATGGTCGGGTTTGCGGTCATGAGCTTTAAAGAAAATGGGATCGGCGGCCTGTTCGCACAGGGGATCGGGACGTCGATGCTGCAGATGGGAAACATCGTGAAAAAGCCGAGGATCTGGCTTCCGCCGATCATAGCGTCCGCGGTCACGGGGCCGGTGGCGACATGCGTTTTTCATCTCAAGATGAACGGTGCGGCGGTGGCGTCAGGCATGGGAACGTGCGGTCTGGTCGGACAGATCGGCGTGTATACAGGCTGGATGGATGACATCGCTTCAGGAGCGAAGGCGGCGGTCACGATGTGGGACTGGACGGGACTGCTCTGCATCAGCTTCCTGCTTCCGGCGGTGATCACGTATGTTATCGGCATCGGATTTCGGAAAACTGGCTGGATCCAGGAAAATGATCTGAAACTGGATTTGTAAGCATCCTGCAGAAATAGAGGAAGGCGGGTTCACATGGCACACGTATATTTTACCAGGCACGGCCAGACGATCTGGAATGTGGAAAACAAGATCTGCGGGGCGACGGATATCGCCCTGACAGCGCTGGGGCGGGAGCAGGCAAGGACACTTGGAAAGAAAATCCTGGATGAGGGACTTGTTATCGATGAGATCCTGTATTCGCCGCTGATCAGGGCGAGGGACACGGCGCTTGAGATTGCCGGGATCACGGGTATTCCGGCGAGGGAGGAGCTGCGCCTTGTGGAGCAGAATTTCGGGAAATACGAGTCCACTCCGAGGAACGGGGCGGAATTTCAGGAGGCGAAGAAGAGCTTCATCAATCATTTTGAAGGCGGAGAGACTATGCTCCATCTGGCACAGCGCATCTACAACCTGCTCGATGAGATCAGGGCGGAATCGGAGGACAAGACATATCTTCTGGTGGCGCACAATGGGATCGCGAGAGTGGTCCACTCGTATTTTTATGATATGGAGAACGGTGAGTACTCGGCATTTGGGATCAGGAACTGCGAGATACGTAAATATCAATTTTAAAACGGGCAGGGGAAAACTTTCCTCTGCCCGTCAATCTTATTTGAGCGGCTTGGCACCTGCTTTTTCCTGCAATTTATCAACCCAGCTGCGGAATTTTCCCTTTTTCTTGGCGGGCGCCGCGTTGAGCTTGCCGCGGATGCCCCTCACGTCGGTGATATAGATGCCGCTCACCGTCGCCTTGACTTCCTTTTTGACCGGGATGGTGTCGAAGATCGCGGCGTCGCAGATCAGGGACATGATCTGAGGGCCGATCTTTGCCTTCACGATGGGGAACTTGGCGCGGCGCATGTACTTCGGCGTCTGCTCCAACACTGCGGCGGGAAGTCCGGCGTCCCTTAGCCGGAGTTTCTTCTTGTCAATGATGAGCATCGTGACGGACTGTTTGGCTGCTTCGATCTGAGCCTCCTGCTCCGCCTGCTTTTTCTGCATCTTCCGGCCTACAAAGTAGAGCACCACCAGGAGCGCTGCGAGGATGATCAAAATGATGAGGATTACTTTTAACATCTGGAATCATTACCTTTCCTATTATTTTATTGTTTATAAACTGGCGAAAACTGTCATTATAAGGATTGTAACATTAAATGCTGGAAAGTGCAAGAAAGTCTGCCGATTTCATTGTCTTTTTCGTTTGATGATGTTATGATATATTTCATGAGGGGATGAGAGACGAGAGTTTTTAAGCCAAAGTCTTTAAAAAAGGGGCTGAAAACGGCAGTTTCTCAAATGAAAAAATTTGTATAAGGAAGGATCATCATTCTATGAATTTTGGCAAGCTAAAAAAAGGCAAACTGGCACTGATGTGCATGGCAGCTGCCGTGGCTGTGAGCATGAGCGCCTGCGGGGACAGCAAGGCGGATCAGGAGACACAGGAGACCGAGCAGACCATGCAGACAGCGGAACAGGAGAGCACGGACAGTACGCCGTCGACGGAGCAGGAGCGGGTAGGCGACCGGGAGGACTACGTAGGCCTGCAGGATCTCGAGATCGAGGACTATGTCACGCTGCCGGACTATACGGACATGAAAGTGAGCGCGGCAAGACCGGCGGTGGACGACGGGACGGTCGAGCAGTATATAGACAGTGAATTGTTAGTGGGGACGATCATGGACAGGGCTGTCCAGGAAGGCGATGTGACAGACATTGACTTTGTGGGGAAGAAAGACGGCGTGGCTTTTGACGGCGGCACGGCCTCGGGCTACAGGCTTACGATCGGTTCGGGAGGCGTCATCCCGGGATTCGAGGCGGGACTTGTCGGTGTGATGCCTGGCGAGACGGTGGATCTGGAGCTGACTTTTCCGGAAAGCTATGATCCCAACCCGGATCTCGCGGGACAGGAGGTTGTGTTCACGGTCACAGTGAACGGTATAGAGGGCTCGGCACAGTATGGGACGGTGACGCCGGAGGAGATGGAGAGTCTGGGGCTGCCCTACAGGACGAAGGAGGAGGTCTGGGAAGCCGGGAAGAAGGCGGTGGAGCAGAAGGCGGATGAGACGTTTGAAGCGAACGCAAAGAGCGCCGTGGTACAGAAGCTCGTCGAGGAGAGCGGGTTCCAGTCGATACCGGAGTATCTTGTCGAGGAGGAGACACAGAACTACAATCTATATATGGAATCCATCGCGGCGATGTACGGTGTGGATCTCGATACCTTTGTGACCGGTATGTCCGGTCTCACGCGGGAGGAGTACGACAGTCAGGTGAACGAAATGTGCACGGAGATCGTGAAGCAGTACATGGTGATGGAAGCAGTGGCAAGGGCTGAAGGGATCGAGATCACGGATGAGATGATACACGGGCAGGCAGACGGTGAGGCTGCAGAGTACGGATACGCGTCGGGTGACGAGCTGATCAGCGATGTGGGATTCACGACGTACAGAATGTCCATCGTACAGGACAAGGTGATCGGGCGGCTGATGGAAGTAGTCCCGGTCGGGGAGGAAGAGACTCAGCAGGCAGCAGATTCGTGATTTGTTTTGACAAAAGGGGAAGATACACATGAAAAAAGGATGCGGACGTCTGGTGGTCATTGGGTTGTGTGCGGCAGTATTTTTTTCGACATATGATATCGGTGCCGGTCTGGGGATCAGTCTGGTACAGGCGGCAAAAAAGGACGATCTGAAGCAGCAGAATCAGGAGGACCAGGATAAGCTGGACGATATTGACGATCAGGTCAACGAACTTGAGGAAGAGCAGGAAGGCATCGACGCGGAGATCGAGATGCTCAGCAACGAGATCGCGGAGCTCATGGCAAGTATCAGTCTTCTGGAGGAGGAGATCGAGGCGAAGAAGGCACAGATCGAGCAGGCGAAGATCGATCTCGCCGCGGCGCAGGAGGTGGAGCGGACACAGTACGAGGCGATGAAGGTCCGGGTGAAGGCGATGTACGAGAGCGGGGAGACTTCCATGCTCGATATCATCTTCAGTTCCTCCTCCATGCAGGATATGCTCAACAAGGCGGACTATATCGAGAAAATGCATGAATACGACAAGAAAGTCTTTACAAATTATAAGATTGCCAGACAGAATGTGGAGGACCTGAAAGAAAATCTGGAGATAGAGGAGTCAGAGCTCGAGGCGGCGCAGGAAGGTCTCGAGGAGGAGATGGCCAGCGTCGAGGAGGCGAGGGCCGAGCTTGAGGCGATCAGTGAGGACTATGCGGTGCAGATCAGCAAGGCAAGGCAGCAGGCGGAGGTGTACAAATCCCAGATCAAGCAGAGAAACGCGCAGATCAAGCAGATCGAGGCGGAGGAAGAGCGCAAGCGCAAAGAGGAAGAGGAGCGCAGGCGTAAGGAAGAGGAAGAGCGCAAGCGCAAACAGGAAGAGGCAAAGAAAAACAGCGAGAACAACAATAACAATAATAATAGTAATAACAGCAA